>OBXG01000026.1_pt1 | contig 31454 bp, 23 predicted proteins | sample 1501331 | NCBI WGS metagenome assembly OBXG01 (sample SAMEA2580151, study PRJEB22360) | human gut metagenome | biome: human gut; feature: human-associated habitat; material: faeces | place: Denmark | collected 2008/2010 | reverse complement strand
CCTGCCGGGAGTCACATTTTTCTGCATATCTGACACTTTGGTTCCCACTACTTATGAAGTGCGCCCCAATAGTTAGACACCAGATCTGTAACTGAGGAGCGTATGAGCAAATTTTCATTAGAATTCAAAAGGGAAGTATCCGAAAAATACCTGGAAGGTGAGCTGAGTTTGAAGTCTGTTGGAAAAATGTACAATATTGACCCCAGCACGGTAAGGAAATGGGCTTATGTTTACCGTAAGCACGGATTAAAAACACTGACTGGGCAAAAAGGACGTTATGACGATAACTTCAGATTGAATGTGGTCAGAGATGTTATTGATAATTCTCTTTCTATAAGGGAAGCTGCAGTGAAGTATGGGATCCCTGCTTTTAACACCATATCCAAATGGATTAAAAAATACAGTGAGGTTGATTTTTCGATGAAGGGACAAAAGGAAGATTTGAGGCCGAAAACTCCTGCTGTTTATCAACGAAATCGTTCGACACAACTGACAATCAGTGAACGGGAAGAACTTGAGTTTCTGAGAGTTGAGAACGCTTATCTAAAAAAGCTGAAAGCCTTAGCTCAGGAAAAATTACGATTGGAACAAAAGAAAAAGTAATCATTATTAATGAGTTAAGGCAATGTCATCCATTATCACAATTACTGGTTATCGCGGATTTTCCACGTAGTACATTTTACTATCACGTGAAATGCCTTAATGCGCCAGATCCATATCAACTTGTTAAACAAGTAATATTGAGAATATACCATCAGCATAAAGGGCGTTATGGTTATCGACGCATCAGACTTGCCTGCCGTAACGAGGGCATTTTACTTAATGGTAAAACCATCAGAAAGTTAATGAAGGAACTGGGTATCAGCTCACTTATCAGGCGCAAGAAGTACCGTGCCTATCGTGGAGAACAGGGGCGAACTTGTAATAATTTACTGAAGAGACAATTTTATGCTGACCGCCCAAATCAAAAGTGGGTAACAGATGTCACAGAGTTTAAGGTCGATGGCAGGAAGCTCTATTTATCACCAATCATGGACCTGTATAATGGAGAAATAGTCTCATATAACCTTACTGAGCGCCCATTAGCATCAATGATAAAGAGCATGCTATTAGATGCGGTAGAACAACTCAATAAAGACGATAAGCCCTTGTTGCATAGTGATCAGGGGTGGCAATATCAGATGCCTCGTTGGCAACGTTGGTTGAGTGATAATGGCATAACACAAAGCATGTCCCGATGTGGTAACTGCTTAGATAATGCAGCAATGGAAAGCTTTTTTAGTACTTTAAAATCAGAATGTTACTATCTAAATAAATACAATAAGTTACATCATCTAAAGCAAGATATAATTGATTACATTGAATACTACAATCACCATCGCATTAAAGAGAAACTCGATGGCATGAGTCCGGTTCAATATCGACTTAAACATTTTTCATAGGATGTCCAAGATTTGGGGCGCAGATCATTTGAAAAGGTGGGCACCTACGTTACCAATACTGGCTTAATGGCTACATACGGCAGTCGGTTTACACTTACCTCCGTTAACGCTTACCTTTAATCTGCTGAATTTCGAGTTGTTCAGGAGTAATAGTCCAAAGTATCGGGAATTTTCCAGACAATCCTGATAATACGCTTATGAACATTACAACACGCTCATGCGGAACCTGGATGGGGGAAGGAACGGTGAAGCTGTTAGCGAATGACCGGCGTTTGTATAAACGCCGGTCATGATGAATGATATTTCATAATATACCTCGGGCTAAAATACCGGGACAGAGATCAGGCATGATTAATCTGCAGCATTTTTAATAACAGAAGTACTGAGCTTACTTTACCTTTGATGATGGAATAGTTATTTCCGTCGGTACTCATTTTTCCCTGAAATAATGTCACGGATGTTTCTTCCTGCTGATCCTGCAGGCGCAGTCGTAAGGTCATATTTTTAATGAGCTGAGATCCGGGTGGCAAGGGGTATTTGCTGTCAGATACTGGGCGACTGAGTCTGATGTGGCGCGTATACAGCCCGTTTTCGTACAGGGTGGCCTCTGTTATGGTGTCAGTGACCAGCATGTGGGAGACAATGCTGTATTCTTTTTTAAAGCACCCACCAGAAACGGTGATTGTAATGATAATGGTCTTCTCGATCGAGATGTAAATACCCGTTTCGTTATACTGTCCGTATCGGAACCATGAGAACTCAGTTGCATTCCAGCCATGATCCAGAATATGTGCATTTTTTTGCCTGATAGTTTTTTTTATTCGCTCATGTTTAAGGCATAACAGGCAGATAAATAATGTCAGAAAAAGAAAGCTAATAATGAGAGCAAGAGCGATATAGTCTGTCACAGGGTAATACATATTCTCTCCGGTAGAAGAAGGGCCGCAAACGCGGCCCGGGCTGTTATCAGAAAGAGTAACGGAAGTTGGCGTTGATCGCGTTATCCACGTTGTATTTACCAAATGCCGATTTCTCAAACTCAAGACCGAAGCGAAGATTATCGCGAATTTCGGCGTTGAGACCAACATTCATGAGCATACGACCATCTTTTTCACCTTTGATACGTTTCTCACCGGACGCATCACGCAGTACGGTTTCACCGTTGGCAAACAGGTCAAACTGGTAGCCAAGGCCGGCGCGGGCTGTGACTTTCCAGTCCTTACCGGAGAAGGATTTACCCACATCAACACCGGTACGCCCAATCAGCGGATTAAAGTCCTTATCCTTCATGGTGAGGTTCATTCCCTGGTCCTTCCAGGAGAACTGTTTCCCGGATACAGCACCGTAAACAAGTTCCGCCTGCGGCTCAATCCATGCAGAGTCAGTTACATGGTAACGGTAACCGACTTCCGCACCGGCATACCAGGAGTGGGAGCTGTAGTCTCTGGTGCCAAGGCCGGCGAAAGTTGCGGTATACTCGTTGTCATGGTGAACGTACTTACCGATGAGGTCGATATATGCTCCGGACTCAAACATGGCAGAGGCATAGAGACCGGCCCCCACAGACTTCGTTTCACCACTGAAGGCATCACTGCCTGCATGGCTGTCGGTATAGGTCATGGTCACCCCGGTGAAGAGGTCAAGGCCATCGAGTTCATGTTTGTTATCCGCACCGACCTGAACGTGGGTGTAGTTGTCACTGAATCCACCGCCGGCAGACCCGGTTCCGCTCATGATTCGGGCCCATGCACCGGACTCACCGTTAATGTCACGCAGATCACCCATACGTTTGTTAAGGTTGTTGACCTCAGCAAGGAAGGCTTTATAGCCGCCTGACATCAGTAATGTTGCCTTTTTAGCCGCATCGGCGTTGGCCACAGATTTATAGCCGATCAGAGTCCATGTTGCTTTGTCTGTATCGTTCTTTTGCTCGATAACCGGTGTTACATCACTGAAGCCAATACTCCGAGTCGTAGCTTTAAAGACATCTACTGCAGTTCCTTTTGGTGCGCTGACCAGATCGATATTCAGTCCGTTGCTGTTTCCATTTTTCTCAATGAAGTCGACTAACAGAAGGTTGTTTTTACCAGACAACGATTTATTGACAACAAGCTGATCTGCTTGGGCCAGATTTGCACGCAGCACAAATGCACTGTCATCTATAGTAAGGTTGTCCACTGTAAGGGTTGTAAACTTCCCATTATCACCAGTAAAACGCACCATACTGTCTTTTGTTTCTAGACGATTAATTGATGACTGGCTATTTAGATGCCAGATCGCATTATTCATGCTAACTGTAGCTTTGGGGGCTGTTATTGCGCCTCGATAGGCGGTATCAAAGCCATACAAAAGAGTCTCTGCCCATGCCTGATAAGCAGACGATATAGTCGGTGTTTCAGTTTCAGGCTGTCCCAGAGTAATGGTTGCTGCATCATCAGCATAAATATTTCCGGTGACAGATGCCATATTTCTGGCAATGAAATTTGCATTTCCACCACTCAGCCTGAATCCATCAGCAGCGTAGTGGAGACCCGGCGTTACAGTTTTACTATTCTGTTCAGGGATTCCCATCATAGTCAGTTCACCGGAGATATCAATACCTTTTGTTGTGAACATGGAATTTTGTGCTATAACTTTTGCTCCTTTATCTATACTTATAGGAGTATTATTCAGAAAGGTTGCACCATTAAGTGTAACTACAGCTTGATCACCTATGGCTATTTGGCTGTTATGTGCAGTGATGCCACCTGTAAATTTAGTTTCTCCTATGGATAGATTAGTACTGATAGTTTGTTTGAAGTCAAAACCATTATTAGTAATATTTTTCCCTGCAAGATTATCAATGTAAGCATTTTTATCGCCGATTGTGATAGCTGATTTATTTGCTGATATATTTCCTTCAACATTGGCATTGCGTGATATTGAAAAGTCAGCATTGTTCAGGTGTAATGTATCAAATTTAAACACCCCGGTTTTCCAGTCAGGCTGATCAAATGAGGTCTGCTGATTATTACTTTTGTAATCAGAATTGAACTTTTTATTATATGAACTCTCTGTTTCTTTCAAAACGGTGACCCAGTCCGTTCCACAAAGAAATACCAGGGAGCAATGATTCGCTGTGCTTCTGAATATTGCATGCTCTGTTGCATGGCCTTGCATGGTAAGACTGGCATTACTTACTTCAACATCATTTTTTGTGTTGACACTACCATCCAGAATTAATTTTGCATTAGTTTTCTTATCCTGAGAATTAATATTGTGCGTTAGTTTTATATTGCCATTTATGTTCCCATGATATATGTAGGAGTCTTCGTTATTGATTGCCAGAACGGCTTCTTTCGTTGTATCTGAGTTAGTTATTGTTGTTCCATCGTCAGTGGCGGCAATTCTAGTAAAAGTCTGATTGTGTCCATTTAAATCTAGCGTGCCGCCACGTTTAGTAAAAAATATCCCCGCATATTGATCATTGCCAAGGGAATTATCTTTATTTAGTATTACCTTACCATTTCCGCTTGCAAGGTATATATTGTTAAATGTTCCTTCTTCATTAAGAATAACATTTCCTTCACCTATCTTTATATTTGCCCCCTGTTTTTTTTGAACATTCAGAGTACCGGGGCCTATTTTGTGTAAAACATCATCACTGGAATACAATGCATTCCAGTTTACAATGCTTTCTTTTCCGATATCAATTCCTGCTCCTTTAAATGTAAATCCCTGACCGTTTATGTTATATTCATGGCCTTCGTCAAAGATAATACCACCGCTACCAAAATCCAAATTATCCTTAAACAGAACATTTCCCCCATTTGTGAACACAATATCTTTGTCTTTAGTTATTTTTTCTTGAGTACCAGTGGTATCTGCATTGTTTTGGTGTAATGTCATATCTGTGTTTTTAATGGTTACATTATTGCCATTCAGATTTATTTTATGACTATAGGTATCTTTTAACTCACTAACCAGTTTATCATTGTATTTTGTTATCCATGTCAGTTGGTCACCATTAACGCTGGCAATACCATGGGTTGTTCCGACTAATACCCATTTTTCTAGTTTGTTATCATATAAGTATGCTCCAGAGCCGCTGTCTCCGAATATTTCAAGATTACGAAATGCTTTATCATTTTTATAAATCATCATGCCGTATGAGTCCCATTGGGTGACCTCAAATAGACTAGCACTTAACAGATCATGGCTATATGCTGAATTTGTTGAGATTTTGGATTCACCATTAATAAATGATGTTCCTCCAGAGCCAGCACGAAAACCTATGATTTTTTTTGAACCGTCAGAAGTGACTATACCGTAGCGTTCTAATGCATCAGAATATGTTGTAGGGTTGGTCTCTGCCGGGGTGGCACCTACTGTTTCCACAACAAATTTATTTAACCTCTGAATCTCAAAATCATTGGAATTTCTTCTGTCAACAACCTTGTAAGAAGACTGAGCGTAAACCTGAGTTTCTGCGGCCTGAGGGTTCTTTTTGTTATGTGCAACAGTAACACTATAAGAACCTCCTATTGCGGTAGCTGCGCCACTCGCTGCTGCACCAGAAAAATCCGGAATTGAGAGATTATGGAAAGAGAATTTATCTCCGTTTTTTAAAGTGATTGTTACGTCTGTTGCGCCGGGCTGGAAAATACCTTTATTTTGTGCAAGATCAAGATAGTCTCTCGCCCATACATTTGATATATCAATATTTGCTGCATTTACTGTACCTGCAACAGCCAGAGACAACATTGTTGCTACAAGTTTTCGGTTTGTTTTACCAGAAACTCTTTTCGCTAATTCAGAAACAGCAATGAGTCCGCCAGTGGCAGCACTATATTTAAGGGAGTATATTTTATTCATATATTCTCTCAACTCATTTATTGAATGAACAAAGTATTAAGAATTAAAATTATTAGTAACAGTTGGTTACTAACAGCTTGCTAAAAGTAACAGTTCTATATTGTAAATATGTGACAATGTTCTCATTAATGATGAGAGATTATGTGAATCAATACTAATTGATCGTTAATTGATCGTTTTTTGTTTTTTTTGCCCAATGTGGGGAGGGGTAATGTTTAATATTTCGATATGATCGAATATCTGTTCGCATGGAACATCGTTCAGTGATTCACGACGAATTAGCGATCGACCACGATGCGATTTTGCAGTGTGCCGAAGAAGTTCTCCATCACTGCGTTATTCAGACCGTTTCCTTTGTGCGGCATATTTTGTGCTACTCCATGGGGCTTTAACTTTGCCTATAGCCTGCCATTCGATATTGCCAACCCTGATCCGTATGTAGCTACGGGGCATCCTCCGGGCCGGGCACTGACAATGCATCGTGCGGGGCAGCAAGCCAGAACACTGCCTGACATGCTTTCATCAGACGCAGGTCCTCTCTCATATCCTCTGATTTACTCCAGTAAGGTGATGATCATATCTTTATTTGATAGTACGGTAATACCAGATAAATACAGACACAATGGTAAATAATATAGTTGCAAATAATGCTGCCATAATCAGCGCGATTGCGACACCTGTTTTCGATACCAGCGGCACCAGCAAAGCGCACAGTCCATAGCCAAGTGTGTGACTGGTAGCGAGCCAGCCCGCGCCTGCGCCATCAGCCAGCTTATCATTCAGTAGAAGTTGATAAGCGGGTGTTGCCAGAGCTGCTCCAAATGACAGCACTGCACAGCCCGGGTAAAACAACCATAGCTGTTCGGAGAGCATGATAGCCAGACCACCACTCATCAACACTCCGGCACTCAGGAGCAGGGCCACCGGAGTCAGGCGCTGCGGACGGAGTACCCCGAACTGCGCGATAAGCGCAGCTACTGCGGACAGACCCAACAGCCAGGCCACCTGTTGGCTAATGGCGGTGGTATCCGTGGCGAACTGGCGAGTAAGGGCAGGCGAAAGTCCAAGCTGCATCATGCTCACCGCCGCAGCCAGTAATATTGCGCAAAGCAGATAAGGCAGACAATCCCGCTTCAGACTGACGCTCTTGCACTCCGGTGTGGGCTGTGGTGGTGTGCCGGGCAACCGCAGCAGCATCAGCAGCGCCAGCACTGGGGCTGCCATCAGCAGCCCCAGTGGCGCCAGAGGATGAATGGCCAGCATTGCTGCCGCGCACAGCGGCCCGAATAGCCTGCCGCAACTCAGGCCGGAGCTGATGGTTGCCAGAGCGGCCATGCGATTCCCTTCTCCAGCTCTCTGCAATGCCCAGACCTGACAGGCTGGCACCATTGCCGACACGGTCAGCCCGTAGGCGATCCGGGCGATGATTAATATTCCCAGTCCCACCGCTGTTGTTATGGCGCTGGTAGCCATCAGCACGCTTCCCAGCCCTAGCAGGGTAAAGCTTATGCCATATCCTCCCAGAGCCCACAACACCACAGGTTTACTGCCAGTACGGGAAATTTGCTTTCCCCACCACGGGGACGATGGCAGAAACAGCATTGAGCCAAGCATCAGCAGGGCAGCCCATACAGACAGACTCAGATTTGTCTGTATGACCAGAACAGGGAGCACAACCAGCAGACCGTTCTGTCCGATACCGAGAAGCCCGGCACTGAACGCAAGTGGCCAGCAGGACAGTGGTTTTTGGGGCGTATCTTCGATCCCTGGTGACATTATAATGTTTCAACTCCATGTATTAATTGTGTTTATTTGTAAAATTAATTTATCTGACAATAACATTTATTGTTGATAATGAGAATCATTATTGACATAATTGTTATTATTTTGCTGTGTGGGAGCTGTTTGACTATGACCCTGCCCTCTGAAAAACCAGCCACAGATGTGGCTGCGCAGTGCTTCCTGAATGCACTGATTCGTGAAACCACAGACTGGAAACTGACAGAATACCCGCCAGACGAATTGCTCATCCCGCTGGATGAGCAGAAATCGCTCCATTTCAGAGTGGCTTATTTCTCCCCAACCCAGCATCACCGCTTTGCATTTCCTGCACGTCTGGTCACGGCATCAGGCAGTTATCCTGTCGACTTTACCACTCTCTCCCGGCTTATTATTGATAAGCTACGCCATCAACTGTTTCTGCCCGTTCCCCTCTGCGAAACTTTCCACCAGCGCGTGCTGGAAAGCCATGTCCATACGCAACAGGCAATTGATGCCCGTCATGACTGGGCCGCTCTGCGTGAAAAAGCGTTGAATTTTGGCGAGGCTGAGCAGGCGCTGCTGACAGGACACGCTTTCCACCCTGCGCCTAAGTCTCATGAACCGTTTAACCGGCGGGAGGCTGAACGCTACCTGCCTGATATGGCACCCCACTTCCCACTGCGGTGGTTTTCGGTGGATAAAACGCAAATCGCCGGTGAAAGTTTGCATCTCAACCTTCAACAGCGGCTGACGCGATTTGCCGCAGAGAATGCGCCTCAGTTACTCAACGAATTAAGTGACAACCAATGGCTGTTCCCGTTGCACCCGTGGCAGGGGGAATATCTTTTGCAGCAGGGGTGGTGCCAGGCACTTGTTGCTAAAGGGCTGATTAAAGACTTAGGTGAGGCCGGCACGTCGTGGCTGCCGACCACCTCTTCCCGTTCCCTCTACTGTGCCACCAGCCGCGATATGATCAAGTTCTCCCTGAGCGTACGGCTGACCAACTCCATCCGTACTCTGTCCGTGAAAGAAGTGAAGCGTGGGATGCGCCTGGCACGCCTGGCTCAAACCGACGGCTGGCAGATGCTACAGGTCCGCTTTCCGACTTTCCGGGTAATGCAGGAGGATGGCTGGGCCGGGCTGCTCGATCTTAACGGCAACATCATGCAGGAAAGTCTGTTTGCCCTGCGTGAAAATCTGCTGGTGGATCAGCCGAAAAGCCAGACTAACGTACTGGTCTCCCTGACTCAGGCCGCACCTGATGGCGGTGATTCGCTGCTGGTTTCGGCGGTAAAACGCCTGAGCGATCGCCTCGGTATCACTGTGCAACAGGCCGCCCATGCATGGGTCGATGCATACTGTCAGCAAGTGCTAAAGCCGCTGTTTACGGCTGAAGCGGATTACGGCCTGGTGCTGCTGGCGCATCAGCAAAATATTCTTGTCCAGATGCTTGGGGATCTGCCGGTCGGATTTATTTACCGTGACTGTCAGGGCAGCGCTTTTATGCCTCACGCGACAGACTGGCTCGATTCTATTGGCGAGGCGCAGGCGGAAAATATTTTCACCCATGAGCAGTTGCTGCGCTATTTCCCTTATTACCTGCTGGTTAACTCCACTTTTGCTGTGACCGCTGCGCTGGGGGCTGCCGGGCTGGACAGCGAATCGAATCTGATGGCTCGTGTACGAGCATCGCTGGCTGAAGTGCGTGATCAGGTGACTCATAAAACCTGTCTCAACTACGTGCTGGAAAGTCCGTACTGGAACGTAAAAGGTAACTTTTTCTGTTATCTGAACGATCATAACGAGAACACCATTGTTGACCCTTCGGTGATCTATTTCGATTTCGCTAACCCGCTGCAGGCTCAGGAGGTCTGAATGTCTGAGGCAAACATTATTCACAGCAGATATGGACTGCGCTGTGAAAAACTCGACAAGCCCCTGAATCTTGGCTGGGGACTGGACAATAGCGCGGTGTTGCACTGTCCCGGGGAGCTGCCGACAGGGTGGCTGTGCGATGCGCTGGATCAGATATTTATCGCCGCACCACAACTGTCAGCAGTGGCTCTCCCCTGGGCCGAATGGCGTGAGGAGCCACAGGCGCTGACGCTTTTTGGGCAGGTAAAAAGCGACATTATCCATCGTACTGCCTTCTGGCAGTTACCGTTATGGTTGAGTTCACCGGCAAACCGGGCCTCCGGTGAAATGGTTTTTGATGCAGAGCGTGAGATTTATTTCCCGCAGCGCCCACCCCGTCCACAGGGTGAGGTTTACCGCCGTTACGATCCACGTATTCGCAGGATGCTGAGTTTCCGCATTGCCGATCCCGTTTCTGATGCAGAACGTTTCACCCGCTGGATGAATGATCCGCGCGTTGAGTATTTCTGGGAGCAAAGTGGCTCACTGGAGGTACAGACCGCCTATCTGGAGCGCCAGCTCACCGGTAAACATGCATTCCCGCTGATTGGGTGCTTCGACGATCGGCCATTCAGCTATTTCGAAATCTACTGGGCGGCGGAAGACCGCATTGGTCGTCACTATTCGTGGCAGCCCTTTGACCGTGGCCTGCATCTGCTGGTTGGTGAACAGCAATGGCGCGGGGCCCACTATGTGCAAAGCTGGCTGCGCGGGCTGACACATTACCTGCTGCTGGATGAGCCCCGTACGCAGCGCACAGTACTGGAGCCACGCACCGATAACCAGCGCCTGTTCCGCCATCTTGAGCCTGCGGGATACCGGACAATTAAAGAGTTCGACTTCCCACATAAGCGCTCGCGCATGGTGATGGCGGATCGTCATCACTTCTTCACGGAGGTCGGTCTGTAATGAATCACAAGGACTGGGATTTTGTTAACCGTCGGCTGGTGGCAAAAATGTTGTCTGAGATGGAGTATGAGCAGGTTTTCCACGCGGAATCTCAGGGCGATGACCACTACTGCATTAACCTGCCGGGAGCACAATGGCGCTTCATCGCTGAACGTGGTATCTGGGGCTGGCTGTGGATTGATGCCCAAACGTTGCGCTGCACGGACGAACCAGTACTGGCGCAGACGCTGCTGATGCAGCTAAAGCCGGTGCTGTCAATGAGTGATGCCACTGTTGCAGAGCATATGCAGGATTTGTATGCCACGCTACTGGGCGACCTGCAACTGCTGAAGGCCCGTCGCGGACTGAGTGCCAGTGACCTGATTAATCTTGATGCCGATCGTCTGCAATGCCTGCTGAGCGGTCATCCTAAATTCGTTTTTAATAAAGGTCGCCGTGGCTGGGGCAAAGAGGCGCTGGAACGATATGCGCCAGAGTATACCAACACCTTCAGACTGCACTGGCTGGCGGTAAAACGTGAACATATGATCTGGCGCTGCGATAACGATCTGGATATTCAGCAGTTGTTGACTGCCGCAATGGATCCGCAGGAGTTTACACGCTTCAGTCAAGTCTGGCAGGAAAACGGGCTGGATCACAACTGGCTGCCGCTGCCGGTACATCCGTGGCAGTGGCAGCAAAAAATCGCCACAGACTTCATCGCTGATTTTGCCGAAGGCAGGATGGTGTCTCTCGGCGAGTTTGGCGACCAGTGGCTCGCCCAGCAGTCGCTGCGTACCCTGACCAACGCCAGCCGCCGGGGAGGGCTGGATATCAAGCTGCCGCTGACCATCTACAACACCTCATGCTACCGGGGGATCCCTGGCAGATATATCGCTGCCGGACCACTGGCTTCACGCTGGCTGCAACAGGTTTTTGCGACCGACGCCACCCTGGTGCAAAGCGGCGCAGTGATCCTTGGTGAACCGGCTGCAGGCTATGTGTCCCATGAAGGCTATGCCGCGCTTGCCCGGGCTCCCTATCGCTACCAGGAAATGCTTGGTGTTATCTGGCGGGAGAATCCGTGCCGCTGGCTGAAACCGGATGAAAGTCCTGTTCTGATGGCAACACTGATGGAGTGCGACGAAAACAATCAGCCGCTGGCAGGCGCATATATCGACCGCTCCGGACTGGACGCTGAAACCTGGCTTACGCAATTGTTCCGGGTGGTTGTGGTTCCGCTGTATCACCTGCTTTGCCGCTACGGTGTCGCGCTTATTGCACACGGACAAAATATAACGCTCGCCATGAAAGAGGGGGTACCACAGCGTGTTCTGCTGAAAGACTTCCAGGGCGATATGCGGCTGGTGAAAGAAGCGTTTCCCGAAATGGACTCTTTGCCTCAGGAGGTGCGTGATGTCACATCCCGTCTGAGTGCGGACTACTTAATCCATGATTTGCAGACGGGTCACTTCGTGACAGTACTGCGTTTTATTTCGCCACTGATGGTTCGTCTTGGCGTACCTGAAAGGCGATTTTATCAACTGCTGGCAGCAGTGTTGAGTGATTACATGAACAAACATCCACAAATGGCAGAGCGTTTTGCGCTTTTCTCACTCTTCAGGCCACAAATCATTCGCGTGGTGCTGAACCCGGTAAAACTGACCTGGCCGGACCTGGATGGCGGCAGTCGCATGCTGCCGAATTACCTTGAGAATCTGCAAAATCCGCTGTGGCTGGTAACTCAGGAATATGAATCATGAAAAAAAGTGTCGATTTTATTGGTGTCGGGACAGGGCCATTTAATCTCAGCATTGCTGCATTGTCACATCAGATCGAAGAACTGAACTGTCTCTTCTTTGACGAACATCCTCATTTTTCCTGGCATCCGGGTATGCTGGTACCGGATTGTCATATGCAGACCGTCTTTCTGAAAGATCTGGTCAGTGCAGTTGCACCTACAAATCCCTACAGCTTTGTTAACTATCTGGTGAAGCACAAAAAGTTCTATCGCTTCCTTACAAGCAGGCTACGTACAGTATCCCGTGAAGAGTTTTCTGACTATCTCCGCTGGGCTGCTGAAGATATGAATAACCTGTATTTCAGTCATACCGTTGAAAATATTGATTTCGACAAAAAAAGTCGATTGTTTCTGGTTCAGACCAGTCGGGGAGAATATTTTGCCCACAATATCTGCCTTGGTACAGGAAAACAACCTTATTTACCACCCTGTGTGAAGCATGTGACACAATCCTGTTTCCATGCCAGTGAAATGAATCTTCGTCGGCCGGACCTGAGTGAAAAACGGATAACCGTGGTTGGTGGAGGACAGAGTGGTGCAGACCTGTTCCTTAATGCATTACGCGGGGAATGGGGAGAAGCGGCGGAAATAAACTGGGTCTCACGGCGTAATAATTTTAACGCACTGGATGAGGCTGCTTTTGCTGATGAGTATTTTACACCTGAATATATTTCAGGCTTCTCCGGACTGAAGGAAGATATTCGCCATCAGTTACTGGATGAGCAGAAAATGACATCGGATGGCATCACTGCCGATTCTTTACTGACCATTTATCGTGAGTTGTACCACCGTTTTGAAGTTCTGAGAAAACCAAGAAATATCCGTCTGCTACCCAGTCGCTCGGTAACAACTCTGGAAAGTAGTGGTCCGGGCTGGAGGTTATTGATGGAACATCATCTGGATCAGGGCAGAGAGAGCCTGGAAAGTGATGTGGTGATTTTCGCCACAGGTTACCGTTCTGCATTGCCACAAATACTTCCCTCACTGATGCCCTTGATCACCATGCACGATAAGAACACCTTTAAAGTGCGTGATGACTTCACTCTGGAATGGAGTGGCCCGAAAGAAAATAACATCTTTGCGGTCAACGCCAGCATGCAAACTCATGGCATCGCCGAACCCCAGCTCAGCCTGATGGCCTGGCGATCTGCACGTATTCTTAATCGCGTACTGGGGCGTGATTTATTCGATCTCAGTATGCCGCCCGCACTGATTCAGTGGCGCAGCGGCAGCCGGAAAAAACCGCAGCCGGAGGCTGCTTCTTTAACTCACTATACAGCAAATATTCAGGAATAACGATGATGCGCAAAAAGTATATGCCCCGGGCTCTTGGTCCGCTGCTTCTTGTCGTGCTGTCACCAGCTATCGCCCAGCAAAACGATGATAATGAGATCATAGTGTCTGCCAGCCGCAGCAATCGAACTGTAGCGGAGATGGCGCAAACCACCTGGGTTATCGAAAATGCCGAACTGGAGCAGCAGATTCAGGGCGGTAAAGAGCTGAAAGACGCACTGGCTCAGTTAATCCCCGGCCTTGATGTCAGCAGCCAGAGTCGAACCAACTACGGTATGAACATGCGTGGCCGCCCGCTGGTTGTCCTGATTGACGGTGTGCGCCTCAACTCTTCACGTTCCGACAGCCGACAACTGGACTCTGTCGATCCTTTTAATATCGACCATATTGAAGTGATCTCCGGCGCGACGGCCCTGTACGGTGGCGGGAGTACCGGAGGGTTGATCAACATCGTGACCAAAAAAGGTCAGCCGGAAACCATGATGGAGTTTGAGGCTGGCACAAAAAGTGGCTTTAACAGCAGTAAAGATCACGATGAGCGCATTGCCGGTGCTGTCTCCGGCGGAAATGACCATATCTCCGGACGTCTTTCCGTGGCATATCAGAAATTTGGCGGCTGGTTTGACGGTAACGGCGATGCCACCCTGCTTGATAACACCCAGACCGGCCTGCAGCACTCCAATCGGCTGGACATCATGGGAACCGGTACGCTGAACATCGATGAATCCCGGCAGCTTCAACTGATAACGCAGTACTATAAAAGTCAGGGAGACGACAATTACGGGCTTAATCTCGGGAAAGGCTTTTCCGCCATCAGCGGGAGCAGCACACCATACGTCAGTAAGGGGCTGAATTCTGACCGCATTCCCGGCACTGAGCGGCATTTGATCAGCCTGCAGTACTCTGACAGTGATTTCCTGGGACAGGAACTGGTCGGTCAGGTTTACTACCGCGATGAGTCGTTGCGGTACTACCCGTTCCCGACGGTAAATGCGAATAAACAGGCGACGGCTTTCTCCTCGTCACAGCAGGATACCAACCAGTACGGCATGAAAGTGACTCTGAACAGCCAACTGATGGACGGCTGGCAAATCACCTGGGGGCTGGATGCTGAGCATGAGCGCTTTACCTCCAACCAGATGTTCTTCGATCTGGCTCAGGCAAGTGCTTCCGGAGGGCTGAACAACCATAAGATTTACACCACCGGGCGCTATCCGTCATATGACATCACCAATCTGGCGGCCTTCCTGCAATCCAGCTATGACATTAATGATATTTTTACCGTTAGCGGTGGCGTACGCTATCAGTATACTGAGAACAGGGTAGATGATTTCATCGACTACACGCAGCAACAGAAGATTGCTGCCGGGAAGGCGATATCTGCCGACGCCATTCCTGGTGGTTCGGTAGATTACGATAACTTTCTGTTCAATGCTGGTCTGCTGATGCACATCACCGAACGTCAGCAGGCATGGTTCAATTTTTCCCAGGGGGTGGCATTGCCGGATCCGGGGAAATATTATGGTCGCGGCATCTATGGTGCAGCAGTGAACGGCCATCTTCCCCTGACAAAGAGCGTGAACGTCAGCGACAGTAAGCTGGAAGGCGTGAAAGTCGATTCTTATGAACTGGGCTGGCGCTTTATCGGTGACAACCTGCGGACTCAAATCGCGGCATATTACTCGCTTTCCAATAAGAGCGTGGAAAGGAATAAAGATCTGACCATCAGTGTGAAGGACGACAGGCGCCGTATTTACGGCGTGGAAGGTGCGGTGGACTACCTGATCCCGGATACTGACTGGAGTACCGGTGTGAACTTCAATGTGCTGAAAACCGAGTCGAAAGTGAACGGTCAATGGCAAAAATATGACGTGAAGGAATCAAGTCCATCGAAAGCGACAGCTTACATTAACTGGGCGCCGGAACCGTGGAGTCTGCGTGTACAGAGCACCACTTCTTTCGACGTAAGCGATGCAGAGGGTAACGATATTAATGGTTACACTACCGTCGATTTTATCAGTAGTTGGCAGCTTCCGGTGGGAACACTCAGCTTCAGCGTTGAGAACCTCTTCGACCGTGGCTATACCACTGTCTGGGGACAGCGTGCACCTCTGTACTACAGCCCGGGTTACGGCCCTGCTTCACTGTACGACTACAAAGGCCGGGGCCGAACCTTTGGTCTGAACTACTCAGTGCTGTTCTGACGGGGATGCTTTTGCAACAAGGGTATGCTGTAAACAACATGGTCCTTGGTGGCCATGTTGTTTACAGCCAGTATAATATACAGCCTTAACAAGATATTCCGTCTCCGGAATGGACTGTTCACCACTGAATAACATTATGTCTGTTTTATGGATCTTTGACTGAAATTTATCGCATATCCTCATTTCATTGTCCGTCTGAAAACTAACCTTACAAGTAAGCGTCGTCTCAGCACCGTCTGGCAGATCCTGAAATTCCTGAGAGGATGATCTGCGCCCAATATCCTGAGCCGGAACTTTGCTGCAATGAAGGCCAACGAAAAATGGGGGAGTATGTTATAGAGTACTTGCTACAGGGTAAAAAGAGGTACCTGTCGCTGGTTCTCCGTTCAGTTTAACCGGGAGATTTTCTCCTGCGCCTGTCATAAAGTCCGGTAATGGAGATTGTTAATACGATGGTGCACCGCCCATCAGGTATAGTGAATTCAACCAGTTGCTGCGGTGTAATCTCCATGATTCTTTCGTGCAACAACCTATGATCCCGTTGGATTTGTTTACCATTAATATTCAGCGTTGCTCTGTTATTAAATTTCATTCTGACAAGCCAGTCAGCTTTTATTCCGGGAGTCTGCTCTGCGCGTTCAAACAGGTCATAAAAATCGCCTTCACGATCAGAAATTGATAATACATGGGTATCAGGGCATTGGCGAGCCAGTTCTGTTGCTTTATTATATCCTTCAACCCAACGCCAGGTTTCTTTTTCACTGACATGTTTTTTATGAAGTAAATCATTGCAGATTTCTTGTCGGGTATTTTTACTGGTTTTTAATTCATCCCTGAACCACTGATAGTCATCATAAACACCGAGGCAAACACCTGACTCACTGATGACGAGTTGAGGATGAAGAAATAAGTTTCTTTCATCTTTATGTTTTTTGGGACCAACTCCTTGTTTTTCTTTCTGACCAGAATAATTAAGTTCTGTTGTATCCTGTAAAACTAAAACTCTTTTAAACTGCTGAGCTCTTTCAGTGATATTTTCTTTGTGAGGAGCCATGATTTTATTAGCAGAGACTTTATCGTTTGAAAAACAACGATAAGCTGCCTTTGTTTCACTCCAGGTACGGCAGGAAACAGGAATACTTTCTTCTGGTGAACGACTGAGGCTATTGAGGATATGTTTTACTCTTTTATCAAGTCTTGAGTCCCCTATATCCAGTGATTTTAGCTCCTGAATAACCCAGTTTCCCATAACACCTCTGAAATAATCTCTGTCTTTTCAATATAATACTATTATTTCAACTTGTGGGTAAGGGTATGAGATGCAAAGTGATGATCGATAGTGATGCGAATAAGTGTTCGATTCAGATGCGATTATGCAATATGATTTTATGTGTGTTGCTTAATTATCATATTTCTTGCCCGTTCCCCGCCGCGCAGATCCGGTTTCCGGCTGAAGTGGATACAGACCTGATTTGTTGCTGAGTATCGGTAAAAGTGCGGCTTATAAGCTATTCTGAAACATGGCAAGTGAATCTGGGCGGTATAATTCCGGCAAGTGTCATCTGTATTTAAAGGACGTGTGAGTATGAAATTTATGGAATGTGCTGTCCGGGATGTGATTTATGGGACCAATGTCCGTATTGTCAAACCGGTCAACATTTATGAATGTGAACTCAGGGACAACGTGTTTGTCGGCCCCTTCGTTGAGATACAGAAAGGCTGTGTCATTGGTAGTGGAAGCCGGATACAGTCGCACACGTTTATTTGTGAGAACGTAACACTGGGGGAGAACTGCTTCATTGGTCATAACGTGACGTTCGCCAACGATCTGTTTCGTTCAGGAACACCAGATCCGTCACCGGATAACTGGATCAGCATTACCCTGGGGGATTCGGTTACTGTTGGCAGTGGAGCCATTATTCTGTCTCCGTATATATGCAGCGGAGCTGTTATCGGTGCGGGGGCTGTTGTAGTAAAACCGATTGAGAACAAAGGCATTTATGCAGGAAACCCGGCAAGACTGATCAGAATATTATGAAATCGGGATAGGAGCTGATCTCACGATCAGCTTCCTCCCACACCGTCAAAATTGCTGGTCGGACTCGACTTATTTAATTGTGTAAACAGGGCCTCTCAGCGAAAGACCCTTATGCATCACCTGACGTTAAAAGTCACTACACCCAAGATGACGTTCAATAGCACCATGCGATTCAATGTAAGCCCGGGCCGTCTGTTCCAGTACACCAGGCTCAGCGTTGTATGTGTTAGCTGCATCAAATACCAACGACAGCACTTCAGGATACACAACCAGATGTGTAATGGAGTTATCTTCACCCAATACTTTTCCCCACGCCTGCTCAATCAGATTTCTGAGAACCACCACCTCACGACTCTTACACCAGACATCGTTATTAAGTAGCAGCACCATAAGATAAGGAGTGGTATCGTTAGCCACAGCTTCCCTACTCCAGAGATAATATAAAGGGGTGGGCTCAACAGATTGATCTTTACGTCGCTTACACTGCAAATATTCAGAAATGAGTCTATGCAGTTCACCAGTAAAATCAGCCATCAGAGAGGGAATGGCCTTATTAATACCCTGCCCTGGTATTAATTTAAATTGTAATAATTTAATTTCAGGATGTGTGGCTGCAGCCCGATACAGAGTTGCAAGGACACACTTTTGCCAGAGGGCGTTACAGGAAAGCTTAACATTTGATTCTGTATACATAATAAATCACCTTACAGTTACAACAGGTCAAAAACCGCTGTAGCCAGAGTTACGCTGGCCTGATGCTTTAGTACCGGGCATCGTCTGATAATCCAGACGCTCCAATAAGCGCTGATACTGCTCAGGGAAATCAGGATCATGAATATCCTGGATGTCACATCCATTAGCAGGGAAATAAACAATGCAGCCCCCTGGATTAACTATGCAGAAATCGTCCTGAGGCACTGATAAATACGGAGAGGACTCTCGCGTATGGTTGGTTGACACCACAGTGCGGATTCGGCGAATCCGCGATCACGGTGCGATTTCGCACCACAGTACACAATCAATACCCCGGGTTTTATTCAGGTAAGCAGGACTGCGGATATCCGGTGTCGCGCCTTTGTGTCACGAACGGGGTGGGTGCGAAACACCAGATAAAATGCAGGTTCCGATACCTCTGAACGCCCTGAGCAGGTCGGGCATTTCGGATTAAGTACTCGCACCTCCGCAGTCCTGAAACAAGTCTGGCTGGTAGCTGTAAACAGACTTCGTACATACCGCTCTGCAATAAATCCCCGTACCACAGGCCTCACAGAATTTCTTCCCATGAAAAAACTGCTCACACATCATACAATGCCACTCCAGCACGACCGGTAATGGCGATAAAAACATCTCCATATCCTCAATGTAAGGGTGGGACTTTTCCGGATTCAGCACCACGCAGGCTGCCTTCTGTTGCTCGCTCAGGGCATATAAATCATGCTCAAACCATGCCCCCTGAGCATCTGTCTGCAAAATCAACCGGCCATGACAGGAAAGGCAGAAACACTGCCGGATATTTCTGCTGAGTGCAGAATCAGCACTGATTATGTGTTCACCCGGCGTGATCCCCAGCCCCGTTTTTATACCGTTCATTCTGCCACCCCCTCCTCACTGAAGTGCCCGGTATGGCAGTGCGTGCAGTACCGCTCCCCATAATAATCGTGATGACATTGTCTGCAGTGCCGGCTGGCTTTACGCACCACGGGTAAGGCATCCGGTACGAATTGCTGCAGACGCTTAATCAGTTGTATCTCCCTGCGTTCCGGTCTGACATAAGGGCACTGCTGACCGTGCTCCGTCAGCCCGTCGTCAGTGTGTTCAAACCAGGGACGCTCAGTGTCGTATTGCGGGTGGTATCTGAGCGCACTGCCGCAAAGGTGGCAAGTGTAGCGATCGTAAGGTGCAGTCTGTGCGGTACGGGCACCCGTCAGACGCCCGTTGCCATCAAATGCAATAAAGGATTTTGCGTACATCGTCATATTCCTCAGCCGCCAGACGACACGCAGGCAACAGCTGTCCCGGTACGGGCAGCGTGGTCAGGTGTGAATGGCGGTTTTCAGTTCAGTCTCAGAAGGGAAAATCAGTGTGGTCGCTGTGAACACGTCATCACACTAAGGTCAGATAAGTCGTCTGTCGGGCTCAGCCACGACTGCAGCCAAAGTTGCGCTCACCGGTGCCGTAAGCTTTGGTACTCTCCTTCGCCAGATAGTCAGCACGCTCCAGCACCTGCTGAAAGCCGGTGTCATCATCGCGTTCCAGCCACACCGCCGGCCTGACCGGAAAATGCGCCAGCGTGGTATGATCTCCGGTATCCACTCCCAGGGCACTGCACCACGCCTGTTTAATCATCCCGGCCAGTGATCCCGGAGCGCGGTAATCGCCGGCACGACACCAGGTATCCCGGTTGACCAGCAGCATCAGGTGATAGTGTTTTTTACCTTTGCACTCCCCAAACTCCCGGGCCCAGACGTAATGCAGGGTTGTGGGATGCACGCGTTTACCTTCCCGATGCTTACGTTTCTGGTAAGCGTCGATTCGGGCTTTCAGGGCATTGATGAAGCGGGATATCACAGCTGCGTCCGTTGCTGCCGGTACATCCGGGAGACGCAGGTCAACCCGCAATGCCGTCAGGCGGGGATGAACATTCAGTGCGTGCCGCACCGTCTCACGAATACGTTGCTGCCAGAAGGGGTTGTATTTGTAGGTCATGGTTAAATCTCCGTATGGTTCATACGGAATAACCACGTCGTAAAAAATGCGCAGAGCCCCTGAGGTGACCTCCGGCAGGACACTGTCTCAGGCACTCTGTGATAACCCGAACGGTCGTCTCCGGACTGACGGTTGAATTTTCAGCGTTGTTTTTTTAATGTAAAAAATCGGTTACGGGTAAGGCTGTGAGGAGGGAGTGATGGTGATACGCAAAAAGAAGTGCAGGGACTGTGGAAACGCGATTACTCATAATACAGTGTGTTGCCCGTATTGTGGTTCTGTCGACCCCTTCGGCTACTACCGGAATACAGACCGTATCGTTACCATACTGCTGGCGCTGATTATTGTGGTCCTGCTGACTACTGTCAGCGTCAGTGTGTGTATACTGTGTAGCTGGTGAGATAACGGTTCATGTATCCCCTGAGCTGACAGTGTACCGTGTATATTAAGCGTAACCGACAGGTTCTCCTTCATACCATATTAAATTTTCCAGGTATTGCCGCTGCCTTATTTCGTCCCATACAGGAAAACTCATCTGGGTTTCTGACAAATACGCGAAACTCACAGCCCCTCAATATCAACCACACGTTGTAAGCCGGTAATACCTGAAAATCAGCCTATTACCGCCCACGCCTCCGGCACCATTCCCTTTTGATTTCGAATTCTTTGTTGTCGCTATACCGCTTAATGTTCCCGGTCCTCCGGTGCAGATAACACCGGAGTCATCGTAGCGCTGCTTCAATATTCAGGTGACATATTTCCAGACGGAAGCCGGCGCGCGATCGTAAAGTTTGTTCATTGTCAGTTCTGCCAGCCGGTTGTCAACGGCAGAGTTAAAGGCTTCCAGCTCCGCAGGGGTAAGTTTATAACGTGTGTGGGAAATCACTTTTTCCAGCGTCTCCCGGGATGAACAACGACGGAACTGCTGTGGTTTTAACTTCCATTAGCCTCTCATCACTTTATGCTGCAATTAACGTGATACTGCCAGCATACCGCACCTGACTGGCATTCTGGTACCCACCCCAAACTCATTACTCCCGCACCACCACTTAACCGGTCTCTCAGACTGTCACTCACCAGGTCGGATACGTTTACCGCTCAGACGGATTCTTAATGCACTCTGTTCACGTGTGTTGCAGGTACGTTTTATATACGCAGGTTATACGCCAGCTATCAGGGATAGCCCTGTGAGTACAACGTAATCTGTTGCTACTGCGTTCTCATACCCACTGATCACACTCACAGTGTTTATTTCACAGATATGAACTCATGTGTTTGATCTCTCTTATATATTTATAATACCAATCAGACAGTCTTATCCCATCGGTGATACCTGTCCCTGCCCACAAGGCACGAGCTGCCCCACCGTAACCGCCCCGTAAATAACTCTGCAATTATAAGAACGACGGTTCTTCCCCTCATCCTCCCGAAAATCATCCCTTCTCTGTCGTGCGTACGCGCGAGAAACATCGTTTCGCGGTAGCCACCGGGTATCCCAGCATCATGCTCCCTGTTTATCTCCCGACAGGAATATTCCCCTGCTCATTTTTTACGTTTCTCCCCGGTTGTTATGCCAGTGAAGGTGGTGCATTTTTCATCACCAACGCCGGTTGAGATTAACAACATCCGGAGGAACATTTTCATGAATACCCCAGTTTCGCTGATGGATGACCAGATGGTCGACATGGCGTTTATCACTCAACTGACCGGCTTAACCGATAAGTGGTTTTACAAGCTCATCAAGGATGGTGCCTTTCCGGCCCCCATCAAACTCGGCCGCAGCTCCCGATGGCTGAAAAGTGAAGTGGAAGCCTGGTTGCAGGCGCGTATTGCACAATCCCGTCCGTAATTCCTGACCATTACCCGTTCAACCGCAGCGAATACACTATCCGGCCTCCGGAGGCATTTTGCTGCGTGCTAAAGGAGAGAATATTATGCAAAAACTTGAAAACCGGTGTGATCTGCTGCTCACCCAGCATCAGAAATGGATGGCAAGTGTAACCCGGTTTATTGTCGCTCACGGAATGGGCTCTCCGCATCTTCATGGTTATCATCGCCTGACCCTGGCCCACTTTTTTCTGCCGGAAAAAGGCACCATCATCTCGGTGGCACCACAGGGACTCTATCAGGTAGTCAACCCGGCAACGCCACCGTTCATTCCTGCCATTCAGGAAGGGTTAATGACCAGCATTCAGACTCATGAAATCATGTTACTTACACATTTTAACCTGGGTGGTGTTTTACTCAGTGAACTACATCGTCTGGGAGAAAGCCGACTGGCAAACAGGCTGAACAGTCTGCTCCGGCGTTTTGACGATCGCGATCTCTACCACACCCTGATATGGCTGTGCTGGTATGATCTGATGTGCGCCCACTCCATGCAGCCCTGGACTGAAGAGTTAAAGCATAAATCACACGCAGAACTTGAAAGCTGGGCTGTGGCGCGCAAACGGGAAAAGCGCGAGCTTGAACTGATGATTGACGAGTACCTGTTATACGCCTGTTGATTCATAATCACTCCCGGGCGGTACGTAGTCAGTGATACCGGAATTTCCGGAGAGGGTCGCAGGTATATTGTTTCTGTGCAATTCATGGTTATTCACGTTGGATGTAGTGATTGCTGCATCCAATGCTATCGGAAAGAGATTAACCAGCAAATGGTTCCTCAAATCGTATTGATATTTACCCGGCGCATTGAGCACCACCATCTGCCCCCGTTCCCACATCAAACGGCTGGACCGGAAAACGATTTGCTTTTCATGCTCCGTGGAAATTCACGAAAAAGTTATTGGGTCATTCATCGAAAAAAACATATTCTGCTGACTGGAGTCATCACCCAGAAATAAACGTCAACTGAACAATAACGATTTTTTCTTTGTGGGATTCCATACACTTTTCCATCCCCCTCTGAAAATTAGTCATCAACTCACCAACACATCTTCTGAAATTTGTATTAAACTTATTGCTTAAATAGATGATATAATATCTCTTCCATTGCACGGAATCAGCAAAAACTGTCATTCTGGCAATCTTAACAAGAACATTTATCGGTTAATTTTATCAGTAAACAAAGGAATATCATACTGATAAAATGAACATTCAGGGTAAGATGATGAAATTCACATGAAAAATGCTGAAGATTATTTATTTCATGCAGATAAACGATAAAAAACAAGAGAGTATATTTTTCAGCGTAAGAGTCAATTGTTCATCTCCACTGACGATCACGGTCAGCATACAAACAAAGTGAGTCCTCCTGCTTAGTCATTGCGTATCAGAAACTAAAAAACAAAAGATTCTGCAAACAACGTGACATTTTTTATGACATTTCCCGAATACATGTATATCAATAAACGGTAGTCATCGTTGAATTAATAAGTCTTACAGAGCTATACGTAGCTTATAAAACCACTCAACGACCATCATCACCAGACTATTTAGCGGGAGTATCGTCTGTATAAATCCACAAATAATAACACCTGTTATTAAAATAAGAATGCTGTCAGCCGTAAACTATTAACACAACACCTGTCCACTCTATCTGTTCTTTTAACTCAACCGGCGTCGAAAATATTTCCTGATTAGTGCATCATAGTCTTCTTTTTTCTTTCTCAACCATCAAACCAAACACAACATTCACAACCACACAATAAAACAAAACCAAAAACATAAGATTAACAATGCCAGTCAACAGGAAAACACTGAATATTGAGGTGCGCTGTAACCTGGACAGCGCATACGGCGCATGTGATCAACACAGCCCATTCTTTTCTGTCATCCCCCAAATGCAGAACAAACAAGCATAACCAAATGAATATAAAAGAAAATATGATTTTTCACCATCATAAAAACATCAATGTATCTTTATATAAAAACACTGATAACATGACATAGACATTTAAAAACATAAACAAATCACAACAAAAACATTTGATAATCACTTAGTGACAAAATAAAATTGAGACGATTTTGTTATAAGAGATGCGACATGGAGTGAGATAATGAATAACGAACAGATGCTTATCAAATGCAAAGATCCCCGTAAATGTCGGTTTTATGCCGAATATCTGAATCACAAATACCCCAATGAATTCCCTCAGTTTGCGCCTGACAACCCACAAAACTGTATCAGAAATGTTAATTCGTTTTTAAAAGAAAAGTATTATAAAGCTTCAAACAATTCTTTTGGTGTTTTTGGTTCGACTGCAGAAGAAGCTCTCAGCAAAGAAATTAATGAACTTGAAATTATTGCAGGGCAGGCAATACTGCCTGAAGAGAGTTTTCTCTGGTTGAAAACTGACGAACTTGCGACTTTCTTTACCTGGACTACTATTTATCTGTCGAAGGAAGATCATACAAATTTCCCGAAAACAAACTATAATTCATCAGGAATAAAAAACGGAATTGAAGTCAGGAAAATACGAACAGTTACCGATGAAACGTTAAATACTTACAAAAAAAGTAACCTTCCGGATAATCCATCATCCCATAACGAACGAATAAAAGTAATCATTTCATATTTTGACTCCTGCCATTCTTTAATTAATAAAAATGCAAAAAGCATATACCTCGAGGAACTCAGGCAGGCGTGGCTTAAAAAGAAAAGCACTTGTCAAAAGTTTAAGTGGCTCCTTCCTGACGATGATGAAATGTGTCAGTGGTTCTGGACAAGACTGAAACAAAAACAGGATGAAAAACATCCAGTACATAACCCAGTGACCCGGTGGTTCATACCATCTTCAACGAAAGAATATTATCTTGCCTCTCTTGTCGCCTTTGCTTTATGGAAAGAAGCGCCTGATACCATTGAACTGTTCAGAACACGAATAAATCATGCCTGGCATCAGAAAAAACAAAAGGACAAATATCGGAGTGATGGTAAAAAGGCCATTAATATACATATAAGAAGCAATGTGAAAGAAATGCTTGATGAGCTCAGAACTGTTTACGGTCTGAGAACAGGAGAGTTTTTTGAAATGCTGATTACAGAGAAATATCTTGAACACAAGCGAAGGAAGTAATTCATTACCTGTTACATTCTAAATAATCTCAGACAGATATTATCTCCGTGAATCCCCCGCCACCTTTCCGGTGCGCGGGGTTTTGTCTTTTTTCACCGGGAATACATGTATGAATCCGTCTGATGCCATTGAGGCAATTGAAAAACCGCTCTCCTCCCTGCCTTACTCACTTTCCCGTCACATCCTGGAACATCTGCGCAAACTCACCAGTCACGAACCCGTGATTGGCATTATGGGTAAAAGCGGGGCCGGTAAATCCTCACTCTGTAATGCACTGTTTCAGGGGGAGGTCACCCCGGTCAGTGATGTTCACGCCGGCACCCGGGAAGTGCAGCGCTTCCGTCTGAATGGCCATGGTCACAGCATGGTTATCACTGACCTGCCCGGGGTGGGCGAGAGCCGGGACAGGGATGCAGAGTATGAAGCCCTGTACCGTGACATTCTGCCTGAACTTGACCTGGTACTGTGGCTGATTAAAGCCGATGACCGTGCCCTGTCTGTGGATGAGTATTTCTGGCGACACATCCTGCACCGGGGACATCAGCGGGTACTGTTTGTGGTGATGCAGGCCGATAAAACGGAGCCCTGCCATGAATGGGATATGGCCGGCATTCAGCCTTCTCCCGCACAGGCACAGAACATTCGGGAGAAAACGGAGGCGGTATTCCGTCTGTTCCGGCCCGTACATCCGGTTGTTGCCGTATCGGCCCGCACCGGCTGGGAACTGGATACGCTGGTCAGTGCGCTCATGACAGCGCTTCCCGACCATGCCGCCAGCCCCCTGATGACCCGACTGCAGGACGAGCTGCGCACGGAGTCTGTCCGCTCTCAGGCCCGTGAACAGTTTACCGGTGCGGTGGACCGGATATTTGACACAGCGGAGAGCGTCTGTGTTGCCTCTGTTGTCCGTACGGCCCTGCGCGCTGTTCGTGACACCGTGGTCTCTGTTGCCCGCGCGGTATGGAACTGGATTTTCTTCTGAACCTGTTGTAGATGATGCCCTCCCTGCCTCTGAGCCATCTCACAAAAAGCGCGGTTTTCATTGCCACCTTTCTTGTCCGTGCAACAATCAGATAATAGAATAAAACGATCGATAACCATTTAATCGATCGTTTATATCGATCGTTATGCTAATAATAACACCCGTTAGCAACGTATGCAGACACACAGACATGAGATTCAGGGAACAACAGAGCCACACGTCAGAAACTTCCATCAGCCGGACCTCCGGCGCTGTAACCCTTTACCTGCCGGTATCCACATCTGTGGATACCGGCTTTTTTATTCACCCTCACTCTGATTAAGGAAATGCTGATGAAACGACATCTGAATACCTGCTACAGGCTGGTATGGAATCACATTACGGGCGCTTTCGTGGTTGCCTCCGAACTGGCCCGCGCACGGGGTAAACGTGGCGGTGTGGCGGTTGCACTGTCTCTTGCCGCAGTCACGTCACTCCCGGTGCTGGCTGCTGACATCGTTGTGCACCCGGGTGAAACAGTGAATGGCGGAACACTGGTAAACCATGACAACCAGTTTGTATCCGGAACAGCTGATGGCGTGACTGTCAGTACCGGGCTTGAGCTGGGGCCGGACTCTGATGACAACACCGGCGGTCAGCAGATAGCCCGGGGTGGCACTGCCAGAAACACCACGGTCACCGCAAACGGTCTGCAGGATGTCATGGCAGGTGGCAGTGCCACGGATACGGTTATCAGTGCCGGTGGAGGACAGAATCTGCGCGGGCAGGCTTACGGTACTGTCCTTAACGGTGGTGAACAATGGATACATGCAGGCGGCAGTGCATCCGGAACGGTGATTAACCAGTCTGGCTACCAGACCATTAAACATGGCGGACTGGTAACCGGAACCATCGTCAACACCGGTGCAGAAGGTGGTCCGGAGTCTGAAAATGTGTCCAGCGGTCAGATGGTCGGAGGGACGGCTGAATCCACCACCATCAACAAAAATGGCCGGCAGGTTATCTGGTCTTCGGGGATGGCACGGGACACCCTCATTTACGCCGGCGGTGACCAGACGGTACACGGCGAGGCACATAACACCCGGCTGGAGGGAGGAAACCAGTATGTGCACAAATACGGACTTGCGCTGAACACGGTAATTAACGAGGGGGGCTGGCAGGTGATTAAGGAAGGAGGAACTACCGCGCATACCACCATCAACCAGAAAGGAAAGCTGCAGGTGAATGCCGGCGGTAAAGCGTCTGATGTCACCCAGAACACGGGAGGTGCACTGGTTACCAGCACAGCTGCAACCGTCACCGGCACAAACCGCCTGGGAGCATTCTCCGTTGTGGCGGGTAAGGCTGATAATGTCGTACTGGAAAATGGCGGACGTCTGGATGTGCTGAGCGGACACACAGCCACTAATACCCGTGTGGATGATGGCGGAACGCTGGATGTCCGCAACGGTGGTGCCGCCACCACCGTATCCATGGGGAATGGCGGTGTACTGCTGGCCGATTCCGGGGCCGCTGTCAGTGGTACCCGGAGCGACGGAACGGCATTCCGTATCGGGGGCGGTCAGGCGGATGCCCTGATGCTGGAAAAAGGCAGTTCATTCACGCTGAACGCCGGTGATACGGCCACGGATACCACGGTAAATGGCGGACTGTTCACTGCCAGAGGGGGCTCGCTGGCGGGCACCACCACGCTGAATAACGGTGCCACGCTTACCCTTTCCGGGAAAACGGTGAATAACGATACCCTGACCATCCGTGAAGGTGATGCACTCCTGCAGGGAGGCGCTCTTACCGGTAACGGCAGGGTGGAAAAATCAGGAAGTGGCACACTCACTGTCAGCAACACCACACTCACCCAGAAAACCGTCAACCTGAATGAAGGCACGCTGACGCTGAACGACAGTACCGTCACCACGGATGTCATCGCTCAGCGCGGCACGGCCCTGAAGCTGACCGGCAGCACAGTGCTGAACGGTGCCATTGACCCCACGAATGTCACCCTGACATCCGGTGCCACCTGGAATATCCCTGATAACGCCACGGTGCAGTCGGTGGTGGATGACCTCAGCCATGCCGGACAGATTCATTTCACCTCCACCCGCACAGGGAAGTTCGTACCGGCAACCCTGCAGGTGAAAAACCTGAACGGGCAGAGTGGCATCATCAGCCTCCGTGTACGCCCGGATATGGCGCAGAACAATGCTGACAGACTGGTCATTGACGGTGGCAGGGCAACCGGAAAAACCATCCTGAATCTGGTGAACGCCGGCAACAGTGGTACGGGGCTGGCGACCACCGGTAAGGGTATTCAGGTGGTTGAGGCCATTAACGGTGCCACCACGGAGGAAGGGGCTTTTGTCCAGGGGAATATGCTGCAGGCCGGGGCCTTTAACTACACCCTCAACCGGGACAGTGATGAGAGCTGGTATCTGCGCAGTGAAGAACGTTATCGTGCTGAAGTCCCCCTGTACGCCTCCATGCTGACACAGGCAATGGACTATGACCGGATTCTGGCAGGCTCACGCAGCCATCAGACCGGTGTAAACGGTGAAAATAACAGCGTCCGTCTCAGCATTCAGGGCGGCCATCTCGGTCACGATAACAACGGCGGTATTGCCCGTGGGGCCACGCCGGAAAGCAGCGGCAGCTATGGCTTCGTCCGCCTGGAGGGTGACCTGCTCAGAACAGAGGTCGCCGGTATGTCTGTGACCGCAGGGATATATGGTGCTGCAGGCCATTCTTCCGTTGATGTTAAGGATGATGACGGCTCCCGTGCCGGCACGGTCCGGGATGATGCTGGCAGCCTGGGCGGATATATGAACCTGACACATACCTCCTCCGGCCTGTGGGCTGACATAGTGGCACAGGGAACCCGCCACAGCATGAAAGCGTCATCGGGCAATAACGACTTCCGCGCACGGGGCCGGGGCTGGCTGGGCTCACTGGAAACCGGTCTGCCCTTCAGTATCACTGACAACCTGATGCTGGAGCCACAACTGCAGTATACCTGGCAGGGACTTTCCCTGGATGACGGCCAGGATAACGCCGGTTATGTGAAGTTCGGGCATGGCAGTGCACAACATGTGCGTGCCGGTTTCCGTCTGGGCAGCCACAACGATATGACCTTTGGTGAAGGCACCTCATCCCGTGCCCCCCTGCGTGACAGTGCAAAACACAGTGTGCGTGAACTGCCGGTGAACTGGTGGGTACAGCCTTCCGTTATCCGCACCTTCAGCTCCCGGGGTGATATGCGTGTGGGGACCTCCACCGCAGGCAGCGGGATGACGTTCTCTCCCTCACAGAATGGCACTTCACTGGATCTGCAGGCCGGACTGGAAGCCCGTGTCCGGGAAAATATCACCCTGGGCGTTCAGGCCGGTTATGCCCACAGCATCAACGGCAGCAGCGCTGAAGGTTATAACAGTCAGGCCACGCTGAATGTGACCTTCTGATAATTCTGCTTTGCCTCTCTGTGGTCCCGGTCATCATGACCGGGACCCGGACGGGGGAAAACGTTTCAGTGCCACATTCACTGGCATTCACAATAACATGATATTCATCACGGAGTGACTATGTTACAGATAGTCGGCGCGCTGATCCTGCTGATCGCAGGATTTGCCATTCTTCGCCTTTTGTTCAGAGCATTAACCAGCACGGCGTCTGCGCTGGCAGGATTCGTATTGCTGTGTCTGTTCGGCCCGGCTTTACTGGCTGGCTATATCACTGAACGCATAACCCGGTTATTCCATATTCGCTGGCTGGCAGGCGTATTTCTGACGATTGCCGGAATGATCATCAGCTTCATGTGGGGACTTGATGGTAAACATATCGCACTGGAGGCTCATACTTTTGACTCTGTAAAATTTATTCTGACCACCGCTCTCGCCGCTGGTCTGCTGGCTCTTCCCGTGCAGATAAGAACCATTCAGCAGAACGGGCTCACACCTGAAGATATCAGCAAGGAAATTAACGGGTATTACTGCTGTTTTTATACTGCTTTTTTCCTTATGGCGTGTTCTGCATACGCACCATTGATCGCATTGCAGTTCGATATTTCACCCTCACTGATGTGGTGGGGCGGGTTGTTGTACTGGCTGGCTGCATTAGTGACGCTGCTATGGGCGGCCAGCCAGATCCAGGCGCTGAAAAGACTGACCAGTGCCATCAGCCAGACACTGGAAGAACAACCGGTGCTCAACAGTAAATCATGGCTGAGCAGTTTGCAAAACGATTACAGCCTTCCTGAAACGCTGACGGAGCGCATCTGGCTGACACTCATTTCACAACGGATTTCCCGGGGAGAACTGAGGGAATTTGAACTGGCAGACGGAAACTGGCTACTGGACAATGCCTGGTATGAAAGAAACATGGCGGGTTTCAACGAAAAGCTGAGAGAGAGCCTGTCATTTACCCCTGATGAACTGAAAACCCTCTTCCGGAACCGCCTGAATTTATCACCGGAAGCGAATGACGATTTTCTCGATCGTTGCCTGGATATGAGACGACAATAACTCAGTCCGCCTGGCGCCGATTATTCTGGCCGGTTTTGT
>OBXG01000010.1_pt1 | contig 180007 bp, 150 predicted proteins | sample 1501331 | NCBI WGS metagenome assembly OBXG01 (sample SAMEA2580151, study PRJEB22360) | human gut metagenome | biome: human gut; feature: human-associated habitat; material: faeces | place: Denmark | collected 2008/2010 | reverse complement strand
CCACGCAAGCACCTTAAAATCACCATCATACACTAAATCAGTAAGTTGGCAGCATCACCCAATCTGCTGACAGACGAAGATAATGAACCCGTTATGGTTTTTAACGGAGAGAGGAATGTACTGGCAGACAGTCTGAAACCACAGCCTCTGATTCTTCCGGTCAAGGGAAAATAAGCGTAATGTTCATCACCAGATTATGTACGATGAGTTTTCCACTGTTTATAGCAATTATCTTGCTAATAACCAGACAGGAGTAACCAGACCAACCGAAAACACCGGGAAGGTGATTACCCGCTGGCAGAGGAAATCCGGTTTTTTTTGATGTCAGCCATAACGTGTTTGACAATAAAGCATCATGAAAGGGTGTTAATGAGTCCATGGGATAATTCATAAAAATAATTTACTGTGTTATCCTTTTCAAAAGAAATATTCAGAAGATAACCCCTGGCTGACAACCAGGGGAAGGGAGCATTAACAGTGTTATTATTGGTGAATAAATTATTACTTGTGTGCAGGATACACTAATGCAATATCTACTGATACTGTATGCCAGTATGTTTCATGCCTGCCGCTGAAAACGGCAATATCCAGGGCCAGACATATTCACCATTCATATTTCTGCATTTCTGTACAATTTTCTCAGAAAGCGTCTCATCAATTCTTTCACGCAACTTCTCCTGCTGTCTTAAAATACTTTCGCATATTTCGAAATCATCTTCCTGCATCAGCATTTCGGCGCATTTAATGATTTCTGCCCGTTCATGCAGCACAGAGGAATGATTATAGAGCCAGTTTACAAACAGCAATGCTTCCGGATATTGCCCCCATAACGGGTGGTATGTGGCATAATAATCTTCGGCAGTATCCGGACCGCCTGAAAAGTTATGCCATACAGCAAGTGGAAATGGATGCAGATTTCCGCACAGTATTTCTGCGATGTAAGTATTTGCCGCAAAGCCGCGACGAAATGCAGTTGCAGCTTTTACCAGTTCCCCATTAAGAAAATGCAGAAGGCCGAGTTCATACCAGTAAGGTGAAAATTCATCTGCATGTTCCTGCAGTATATGGCGTGCCTGTTCATGAGCGCCAGTGCGTAACAGTTCCGGTCCCAGTAGCCAGCGTGCACCATGATTATCTTCGGGATTGTAATCCAGTATTTTTTCAATGAGCATGATGGCATCCTGATGACGCCGTAAATGTGCATTTGCCAGGATTGCCGCATAGAGGGCACGAAGAAAAGGTCGGTTGTCAGGATGTATCCAGATGATTCTGCCACTGAAACCTTCAGGGATAAGACGATTGCCAACTGCCAGCCCTTTAAGGGCAGCATTCAGCGCCTTACGCGGGGCATTCTGCTCCAGAAATACGTATGCCAAGTGAGCGTGTACATCAATAAAGTCATTCTCCTGTCGGGCAAGGCGCCTGAGTTTGTTGATGTAACTTGTTTCGCTGATTTCATCCGCATCGTATGCATCAATCAGTTCTTCAAACTCATCCAGCAACGAGCCAAACCAGGTTTCCGGAAATATGAAACAGCCCTGGTTATCGTTCACTTCAAAGCGTAATTTGCCAGTCATATTCTGAACCTGTAAAAAAGGATGGACCATAACCTGCAGGCTATAAAAATTGTGATGCCTGGCATCGGTGTCCTTTTATTGTCCGGGATTAACGTTGCCCATGATAATACAGTGAATTCTGTTCTGTGGTAAGACGTTGAGTTATTGAATGAGAACCTCAGCCTGGCTGATGGTTCCGCCGGCATAAAAAAGAAATTGATTGAGGCGGGTGCTCTTCCCCTTAAGAGGAAGAGCATGTGTGTAAATGGCGTTCAGTCACCTTTTCAGTGGATTGTTAACTTTTGCATATTCAAACGGACTGATACACTCCTCCCTGTTTGCATCCAGAAAATCTGCCCACCATTGCAGCATAAGCCGACGTTCTTCCAGATGTTCTGCTTTATGAATATACGCGGCACGTACTCCGTTGCGCTCCTGATGACTCATCTGACGTTCAACCGCATCTCTTGACCATAAGCCGGATTCAATCAATGCACTGCACGCCATCGCCCGGAATCCATGGCCACAGACTTCCTTGGTTGTGTCATACCCCATCACTCTGAGGGCCTTATTTACGGTATTTTCACTGATTGGTTTACGTGGGTCGTGTGCTCCCGTAAAGATCAGACCATTTTCACCTGCCCATGTCTGAAGTTCTGCCAGTATGGCTACAGCCTGTTGGCTGAGTGGCACAAGATGTGGTGTTCGCATCTTGGAGCCCCGGTATGAAAATTTTACGCCTGGCAGAGGTTCGCGTTCGGCTGGAATAGTCCACATGGCATTGTCAATATCAATTTCAGACCACCGGGCGTATCTGAGTTCACTGGAACGAATAAAAACCAGTAAATTCAGCATAACGGCAAGCTGGGTGACAGGTTGCCCCTTGTAACTGCTAATACGCGACAAAAGTTCAGGCAGGCGAGAAAGATCAAGAGCGGGGCGATGCTGGCGTTTTACCGTGGTCAATGCACCAGCCATATCCAGAGCCGGGTTATATCTGATGATGCCAGACTGTACGGCATAACGCATTACAGCAGATATTCTTTGCTGCAGACGACTGGCGATTTCATAAATTTGTTTTGCTTCTGCAGCACGAACAGGAATAAGCAGGTCCGGGGTACTGAGTGTTGTGATATCCCGGTTGCCGATAAAGGGGAAAACGTGTGTCTCGAGGCTTTTGAGTACTTTATCGCTGTGTGATTGTGCCCATTGTTTATTACTGGCATGCCAGCGTCGTGCAATATGTTCAAAAGAGAGCTGTAAATCAGGGACTACTTTTTTAGCTCTTTTCTGTTCGCAAGGGTCAACCCCCTCCGAAATCAGTTTTCGGGCCTCATCCCGTTTTGTACGAGCTTCGGAGAGAGAAACTTCCGGATACACACCAAGTGCCAGGGTTTTCTCCTTACCCAGAATACGATAACGGAGACGCCAGTAACGGGAACCATTAGGATGAACCAGCAGGAACATGCCGGCCCCGTCAGTGAGTTTATAAGCCTTGTCAGTGGGCTTTGCAGCCCGGATTTTTGCGTCAGTCAGTGCCATAGTTCAGCCTTCTGAATGCGTTAAAGAGGGTACAAATTCTGTCGAACTGGGGTATACCCGCAATTATACCCACACAATGGGGTTGATGTGGGGAGAATCTGGTTGAGTTCGGTAGAATTGATTTGTAGGTAGAACGCTTAAATTGTGGCGTTCTGAAACGAAAAACGGACCTCCGTGGAGGTCCGTTGATATGAATTTGGTGCCCGGACTCGGAATCGAACCAAGGACACGGGGATTTTCAATCCCCTGCTCTACCGACTGAGCTATCCGGGCAACGGGGCGCATTAAACCGTAATCTGCACATCTCGTCAACCTAATTTCAGTAAAAGCGATTCAACTGCTTAAGATTGCGGCAAATCGCTTCTTTTCTGTGTTTCTGTCAGGTCAGTGCACCACCCTGACGGCAGCGGGCGAAGCGCAGGATATCTTCCGCCAGCCGATGTGCGGTGTCGACATCCGCCTGGCTACGATTCACCAGCATTCGGCTTAAACAGCCTTCCAGCACCAGTTCCATCTGCTTTGCTACCATCGCCGGATCGTCAACTTCCAGCGTGGTTAACAGTTCGTGGGTGAAATCGTAGGCCGCGCTTTTTTGCTGATCGGCCAGTTGATGAATAGGGTGGCCAGGATCGGGGTAAAACGTACAGGCAGCGATAAACAGACAGCCCGGATAGCGGTTGTTTTTAACGCACTCCGATAACGCCTGATAACGTGCCAGCAACTTTTGTTCGGCGGTTTGCGTTTCGTCCAGCATCAGCTGACGACGCCAGACATCTATCTGTTGGCTAAGATAACGCAGCGCATCGTAGAGGATTGCCTCTTTGTCTGGCCAGAAGCGGCGTAGCTCGTCCAGTGGATAATCCACACGTTCAGCAACCATCTCCAGCGTGGTGTTGGCAATCCCTTGTAATTCTAATAATTTCAGGGCTTCTCCCAGTACATCTTCACGTTGCACGCTATTTTCCTCCGTCTTTCCCACTGCAAGTGTCGTTCACGGTTGGCGATCGCGCAAATGTGCGCTGAAGGTTTCAGCATCCATAAAGCCCGTGACGCGTGCTTGTGGATGCTCCTGGCCTTGTCCGTCAAAAAAGAGAATTGTCGGTAGGCCAAGGACATTAAGATGCTTTAACAGCGCCACATCTTGTGCGTCGTTGGCAGTGACGTTGGCCTGAAGTAAGACCGTATCTGCTAACGCTTTTTGCACCTGCGGGTCGCTGAAGGTGTATTTCTCAAACTCTTTACAGGCGACGCACCAGTCGGCATAGAGATCTAACATCACTGGTTTGCCTTTGGCTTCAACGAGCGCCTGATTTAACTCATCTACTGTTTTGATTTGTGTAAAGTTGAGATGCGTCTGAGTTTGCGCGGTATGTGTTTCACCAAATGCCCAATCCTGAAGTGGGCGCACGCTAACCAATGCCGCTGCCAGCAGGATTATTTGCACCACGCGCATCCAGCCGCGTTTGGCCTGTAGGCTGGTGATAAAGGCCCAGCCAAAGAATGCGACACCAAGCGCCGACCACAAGCGTAATCCCCATATATCACCAATCACTCGCTCCAGCAGGAAGACCGGCAGTGCGAGGATCACAAAACCAAACGCGGTTTTGACTTGTTCCATCCACGGGCCGCTTTTCGGCAGCAAGCGGTTACCAAAGACGGTAATTAGCATCAGCGGCAGGCCCATGCCCAGCGCATAAAGATAAAGCGTGCCGCCGCCCAGCCACATGTTCCCGCTTTGGGCGATATACAGCAGAATCGCGCTAAGCGGTGCAGTGGTGCATGGTGAACAGATCAGTCCGGCAATCGCCCCCATAATAAACACACCGCCAGGTGAGCCGCCCTGTTGGCGATTGCTCATCAGCGTGAGACGTGTTTGCAGCGAAGAGGGGAGTTGCAGAGTAAACAAGCCAAACATTGACATCGCCAGCAAGGTAAAGACGATGGCGAGGCCAATGAGCACGTATGGGTGCTGTAGCGCCGCCTGGAACTGTAACCCTGCGGCGGCAACCACCAGACCCAGCGCCGTGTAAGTCAGCGCCATCCCCTGCACATAAATAAAGGTCAGCAACAATGCTCTGGCAGTGGAAAGCCGCTGTTTACCGCCCAGCACGATGCCAGAAATCAGTGGGTACATTGGCAGCACGCATGGCGTAAAGGCGATACCAATACCGATCAACAACGCCCAGAGCGCGGAAAAGGGCAATTGCGCGGTGGGCTGCTCTTGCTGCGGAACAGACACAGGCTGTGACGCTTCGTTGTTAGCGACCACTTCGCTTAACGGAACGGTTTTGGTTTCTGGCGGATAACAGAAACCGGCATCAGCACAGCCCTGGTAGGTGACAGTTAACGTTGCTCCCGCACTCGCCTGGTTGATGGTTACGGGAAGCGTCAGCCGATCGCGGTAAATCTCGCTTTTGCCGTAAAACTCATCTTCATGCCAGACGCCTTGCGGCAGCTGCACGTCAGCAATTTTCGCGTGTTCCGGCGTAATGCGGATCTGTTTACGGTAGAGGTAGTAACCGTCTTTGATCTGCCAGGTCAGATTCAGATCATGTTGATTTTGCTGAAAATCAAAAGCAAAGGCTTGATCCGCGGGGACAAATTGTGAACGTCCCGGCGCGTCTAATAATCCGGCAAAAACGGAAGTGCTGCAAAGTAGCAGGATCAGCGTAAAGATGCGTTGAGCCATGAGAGGTAATCTGTGTCTCCGTGTGTAACAGGTAAAACCAGAAGTTCCGGGGTTTGATATGGATGATGAGACTTCAGGCATTCCAGCAGCGCCTGCTGGTGAGATACGGTAGTTTTTAAAATCATCTGCACTTCGTATTCTTGCTCCAGCTTACCTTCCCAGTAATAGAGAGAGGTAGCGCCGGGGATCAAGGTCGCGCAGGCCGCCAGTTTTTCCGCCAGCACTTTGGCGGCTAAATCCTGGGCTGTCGCTTCATCCGGTGCCGTACATAGCACCACGACAGACGTGGTATTCGAACTTTTTTCATCAAGCATAAACACCTCGCAAGAACAGATGGAACCGCAAGAGAGAGGTCACTATACAACGGACGGGGAAAGGATGTTAGTCGGCGGGAAAGAAAGCGGGGCGTGAACGCCCCGCGATGGGTCATTACAGCATGAAGCTACCCAGCACGAAGCCGAAGCAAACGGCCAGGGCAACGCCCAGAGTACCCGGGATGAAGAACGGATGGTTGAAGACGAATTTACCGATACGGGTTGTACCCGTGTCATCCATCTGTACCGCAGCAACCAGTGTCGGGTAGGTCGGCAGAATGAACAGACCAGACACCGCAGCGAAAGAAGCAACAGCGGTCAGCGGAGAAACGTTCAGTGCCAGAGCCATCGGCATCAGTGCTTTTGCGGTTGCAGCCTGAGAGTACAGCAGAGCAGAAGCAAAGAAGAAGATGACGGCCAGCAGCCACGGATGACCCTGAATCACTTCACCAGCGGTATCTTTGATCCAGTCGATGTTGTTGGAAACGAAAGTATCGCCCAGCCACGCAACACCCAGGATACAAATACAGGCGCTCATACCTGCTTTGAAGGTGCTGGAGTTGAGAATGTTGTCGGTATCGACTTTACAGATAACGGTGGTCAGAGTTGCAACGCTGAGCATGATGATCAGGATTGCGTTGGTGGTGTTCATCAGCGGTTTTTCAACCAGACCCATGCTTGGGCTGTTGATGATTGCATAGATAACCACGCCAACTACGCCCAGCAGGAACAGCCAGACGGACGTTTTTGCACCGGATTTGATTTCAATCTGCTTTTCACCGCGCAGTTCAACCAGGCCCTCTTCCAGACGCTTGCGATAAATCGGATCGTCAGAGAGTTTGGAGTTGAACAGCATAGTGACCAGGAAGGACATCACCAGAACCGCCAGCAGGGTGGACGGGATGACCACGGAGAGCAGATGGAGGTAGCTGATGCCATGACCTTCCATTACGGAAGACATGTAAACCACTGCCGCTGAGATTGGCGATGCGGTGATCGCAATCTGCGCGGATACCACTGCAGTAGACAGCGGACGGCAAGGTTTAACGCCTTGTTCCTTCGCAACTTCAGCGATAACTGGCAGTGTCGCCAGAGAGATGTTGCCAGTACCAGCAAAGATTGTCAGGAAATAGGTCACGATCGGTGCGAGGATCGTGATGTATTTCGGGTTACGGCGCAGCAGCTTTTCTGTCTGATGAACCAGATAGTCCAGACCGCCAGCAACCTGCATGGCAGAAATAGCGGCGATAACCGCCATGATAATGGAAATGACATCGAACGGGATGTTACCGGGTTTAACGCCAATAGCGGCAAGAACCAGCACCCCCAATCCGCCTGCAAAACCAATACCTATTCCCCCCAATCTGGCGCCCAAGAAGATCGCCAGCAAAACTATGATGAGTTCTACAACTAGCATATTAGCCTTCCTTGTTTTTTAACAAGTTGATATTAAATCGTTATTTTTAAGTTACTACTCACAAGAAAAAAGGCACGCCATCTGACGTGCCTTCTTTATTTGTACTACCCTGTACGATTACTGTTCGCTTTCATCAGTATAGCGTTTTGCTTTGTAAGCCGGGTGCATCAGATTCTGTACGGAGAAAATATCGTCAAGTTCCGCTTCAGTCAACAGACCGCGTTCCAGAACGACTTCACGTACACTCTTACCGGTTTCGGCACAGATTTTACCCACGATGTCACCGTTGTGGTGACCGATGAACGGGTTCAGGTAAGTAACGATACCGATAGAGTTGTAAACGTAACCTTCGCACACTTCTTTGTTAGCAGTGATGCCGTTAATGCATTTTTCCAGCAGGTTGTAGCAAGCGTTGGTCAGAATGTGAACGGATTCGAACATGGCCTGGCCAATGACTGGCTCCATAACGTTCAACTGCAGCTGACCTGCTTCTGCTGCCATGGTAACAGTGGTGTCGTTACCGATGACTTTGAAGCATACCTGGTTAACCACTTCCGGAACAACCGGGTTTACTTTAGCTGGCATGATGGAAGAGCCTGCCTGCAGTTCCGGCAGGTTGATCTCGTTCAGGCCGGCACGTGGACCAGAAGAGAGCAAGCGCAGGTCGTTACAGATTTTGGACATCTTCACAGCCAGGCGTTTCAGCGCGCCGTGAACCATAACATAAGCGCCGCAGTCGGAGGTCGCTTCGATCAGGTCTTCAGCCGGTACGCATGGGAAGCCAGTGACTTCAGCCAGTTTTTTCACTGCCAGCGGAGAGTACTCTTTCGGCGTGTTCAGACCAGTACCGATTGCTGTTGCGCCAAGGTTAACTTCCAGCAGCAGTTCAGCGGTACGTTGGATATTTTTCACTTCTTCTTTCAGCAAGATGCTGAAGGCGCGGAATTCCTGACCGAGGGTCATCGGTACTGCGTCCTGCAGCTGGGTACGACCCATTTTCAGGATGTCCTGGAATTCGACAGCTTTACGTTCAAAGCCTTCACGCAGTTGGTTAATCGCATCTACCAGTTTAATCAGGGAAGAGTAAACTGCGATACGGAAACCGGTCGGGTAGGCGTCGTTAGTGGACTGACATTTGTTAACATGGTCGTTCGGGTTCAGGTACTGATATTCACCTTTCTGGTGACCCATCAGTTCCAGACCGATATTGGCCAGCACTTCGTTGGTGTTCATGTTTACGGAAGTACCTGCGCCGCCCTGGTAGACGTCTACCGGGAACTGATCCATGCATTTTCCGTTGTTCAGGACTTCATCACATGCGGCAATGATGGCATTCGCTACACTTTTAGGAATGGTTTGCAGCTCTTTGTTTGCCATAGCTGCGGCTTTTTTAACCATTACCATACCGCGAACAAATTCAGGAATATCACTGATTTTGTTGTTGCTGATATAGAAGTTTTCAATCGCTCTCAGAGTGTGAACACCATAGTAGGCATCAGCTGGAACTTCCCTGGTACCCAACAGATCTTCTTCGATACGAATGTTGTTTGACATGTGAACCTTCTTTTTCAAGCTGCCAATGATTTGCTTTAAACACACAGAATATATGTGGTTTCGAATGTTTTTCGGCCGACGATTATCCCCTGCATCGACCGAATACCCGAGATCATATGCTGCTTGAGGATTTCTACCGTAACCTGGATCACTTTAAGTGTCGGTTTTTACCCCTTAATTATTAATTTGTGAAATGGATCACCGCTTTGGGATTACTACCAAAAATAGTTGCGCAAACATCTTGAAATTTTGCTAATGACCACAATATAAGCTAAACGCGATTCGCAACCCATTCAGGTAGCCGGGTTTAACCGGCTGCTATTACAGGAGAAACCTTTGCGCTGGTTACCTTTTATTGCCATTTTCCTTTATGTCTATATTGAGATTTCAATCTTTATTCAGGTTGCTCATGTATTGGGGGTATTGCTGACCCTCGTGCTGGTTATATTCACGTCAGTTATCGGTATGTCACTGGTACGCAACCAGGGCTTTAAGAATTTCGTGCTGATGCAGCAAAAAATGGCGGCGGGTGAAAACCCAGCGGCGGAGATGATTAAAAGTGTTTCGCTGATCATTGCCGGTTTGCTGCTTTTATTACCGGGCTTTTTCACCGACTTCCTCGGTCTTCTGCTTTTATTGCCGCCGGTGCAAAAGCATCTGACAGTGAAGTTGATGCCTCATCTGCGTTTTTCCCGTATGCCAGGCGGCGGTTTTAGCGCCGGGACCGGTAGCGGTAATACTTTTGATGGTGAGTACCAGCGAAAGGATGATGACCGCGACCGCCTTGATCATAAAGACGATCGCCAGGATTAATGTCGAAACGCCGGATTATGTGGTTATGCCATTTCCCGGCGTTTTTCGTTTTGGCAGAAACAGCCATAACCCCGCCAGCATGATCAGCGCGTAGAGACTTTTCCAGCCGACCATTGCCAGTAACAGAACGCATAATAGCCCGCCAACCACTGCCAGTAGTCGATAACGTCCTTGCAATAATTTACAGCCTGCCAGCATGCATAACAGATAAATCATAATAAAGATGCCATTGGCATAAATAATAAGAGCGTCCAGATTGATCTCTAAAGCATGAATCACCAACGTGCTCACCACGCAGCAGCCGAGCACCGCATTGAGGGCATTATTCGGAATATGGCGAGAAGAGAGGCGTGCCAGGTAGTGGTCAGGATTATGTTGCGCCTGCGACCAGACCAGGCGGGCGAAGCTCTGTATATAAATGTTGAGACTGGCAAAGCAGGCCAGATAGCCAATTACGCAGGCAATCCATAACGCTCCTACACCGAACAACTGCACTACAATTTTGGGAAGCGATGCTGCCGCCGCCATTTGTTCACCATAGGCGTCGAAGTGTAAGACGACTACCGTACAGCCCCAATAGACTAATCCTGCCAGCAGCAGGCCAATCATCAAAGCACGAGGAAAATCACGCTCTGGATTTTTAAATTCCGAGGCAAGATGGGCAAATGCTTCCAGACCGACAAAACACCAGAACATCACTGATAACGCAGCGAATAACCCGGTAAGTTCGATATTTCCTGGCGCAGGGAAGGGGATATTCGCAGGTTTGATATCGCCCGCCCACCAGATAGCGACAATCAGTGCGACGATAAGTCCGGCAATAACTGTTTGTAGATTAGCACTGGAACTGGCACCGCGAGTACCGATATACCACACCAGCGCCAGCGTACCGAGTTCTGCCAACAACAGTTGCTCGCTATGCCAGCCAAACATTGCCTGGCCGAATCCGGCAGCAATTTGTAGCGCGGCAGGCAAACCCACGGGAATGACCGATAAAAACAACCAGCCGGTGACTCGCTCAAGCCGCGAACCAAACGCCATACCGACGAAGTGTGCGACGCCGCCTGCGCTGGGATAGTGGCGACCCAGAATCGCAAACACAATCGCAATCGGGAACACTAAGATAATCAAAACGGGCCACGCCCACAGGCTGTTATTGCCTGCTACTAGCGCAGCTAACGCAGGAACGGCAAACACGCCAGTGCCTAATAATGACGTCGATAGCAGGCCGATGCCCTGGGCCAGCCCCAGTTCTTGTTTGAGTCCACTCATGGGTTGATGTCCGATTGCGCCCAAATTTTGGGCAACTGCGTAGATTTTCGATGGTAGCACAATCAGATTCGCTTATGACGGTGATGAAGAAATAGCGATGAAATGTGAGGTGAATCAGGGTTTTCACCCGATTTTGTGCTGATCAGAATTTTTTTTCTTTTTCCCCCTTGAAGGGGCGAAGCCTCATCCCCATTTCTCTGGTCACCAGCCGGGAAACCACGTAAGCTCCGGCGTCACCCATAACAGATACGGACTTTCTCAAAGGAGAGTTATCAATGAATATTCGTCCATTGCATGATCGCGTGATCGTCAAGCGTAAAGAAGTTGAAACTAAATCTGCTGGCGGCATCGTTCTGACCGGCTCTGCAGCGGCTAAATCAACCCGCGGCGAAGTGCTGGCTGTCGGCAATGGCCGTATCCTTGAAAATGGCGAAGTGAAGCCGCTGGATGTGAAAGTTGGCGACATCGTTATTTTCAACGATGGCTACGGTGTGAAATCTGAGAAGATCGACAATGAAGAAGTGTTGATCATGTCCGAAAGCGACATTCTGGCAATTGTTGAAGCGTAATCCGCGCACGACACTGAACATACGAATTTAAGGAATAAAGATAATGGCAGCTAAAGACGTAAAATTCGGTAACGACGCTCGTGTGAAAATGCTGCGCGGCGTAAACGTACTGGCAGATGCAGTGAAAGTTACCCTCGGTCCGAAAGGCCGTAACGTAGTTCTGGATAAATCTTTCGGTGCACCGACCATCACCAAAGATGGTGTTTCCGTTGCTCGTGAAATCGAACTGGAAGACAAGTTCGAAAACATGGGTGCGCAGATGGTGAAAGAAGTTGCCTCTAAAGCGAACGACGCTGCAGGCGACGGTACCACCACTGCAACCGTACTGGCTCAGGCTATCATCACTGAGGGTCTGAAAGCTGTTGCTGCGGGCATGAACCCGATGGACCTGAAACGTGGTATCGACAAAGCAGTTACCGCTGCAGTTGAAGAACTGAAAGCGCTGTCCGTACCGTGCTCTGACTCTAAAGCGATTGCTCAGGTTGGTACCATCTCTGCTAACTCCGACGAAACCGTAGGTAAACTGATCGCTGAAGCGATGGACAAAGTCGGTAAAGAAGGCGTTATCACCGTTGAAGACGGTACCGGTCTGCAGGACGAACTGGACGTGGTTGAAGGTATGCAGTTCGACCGTGGCTACCTGTCTCCTTACTTCATCAACAAGCCGGAAACTGGCGCAGTAGAACTGGAAAGCCCGTTCATCCTGTTGGCTGACAAGAAAATCTCCAACATCCGCGAAATGCTGCCGGTTCTGGAAGCTGTTGCCAAAGCAGGTAAACCGCTGCTGATCATCGCTGAAGATGTTGAAGGCGAAGCACTGGCAACTCTGGTTGTTAACACCATGCGTGGCATCGTGAAAGTTGCTGCGGTTAAAGCTCCGGGCTTCGGCGATCGTCGTAAAGCTATGCTGCAGGATATCGCAACCCTGACTGGCGGTACCGTAATCTCTGAAGAGATCGGTATGGAGCTGGAAAAAGCAACCCTGGAAGACCTGGGTCAGGCTAAACGTGTTGTGATCAACAAAGACACCACCACCATCATCGATGGCGTGGGTGAAGAAGCTGCAATCCAGGGCCGTGTTGCTCAGATCCGTCAGCAGATTGAAGAAGCAACTTCTGACTACGACCGTGAAAAACTGCAGGAGCGCGTAGCGAAACTGGCAGGCGGCGTTGCAGTTATCAAAGTTGGTGCTGCTACCGAAGTTGAAATGAAAGAGAAAAAAGCACGCGTTGAAGACGCCCTGCACGCGACCCGTGCTGCGGTAGAAGAAGGCGTGGTTGCTGGTGGTGGTGTTGCGCTGATCCGCGTAGCGTCTAAACTGGCTGACCTGCGTGGTCAGAACGAAGACCAGAACGTGGGTATCAAAGTTGCACTGCGTGCAATGGAAGCTCCGCTGCGTCAGATCGTCCTGAACTGCGGCGAAGAACCGTCTGTTGTTGCTAACACCGTTAAAGGCGGCGACGGCAACTACGGTTACAACGCAGCAACTGAAGAATACGGCAACATGATCGATATGGGTATCCTGGATCCAACCAAAGTAACCCGTTCTGCTCTGCAGTACGCGGCTTCTGTGGCTGGCCTGATGATCACCACCGAGTGCATGGTTACCGACCTGCCGAAAAACGATGCAGCTGACTTAGGCGCTGCTGGCGGTATGGGCGGCATGGGTGGCATGGGCGGCATGATGTAATTGCCCTGCACCTCGCAGAAATAAACAAACCCCCGGGCAGAAATGTCTGGGGGTTTTTCTTTTGGTCATCTTTCTAGTATAAGATTCAGACACGGACGACGCGAGTGGCGTCCAGCTCATTGATTATGGGGAATAACATGCACGTAAAATACTTAGCAGGGATTGTCGGTGCCGCGCTACTGATGGCGGGTTGTAGCTCCAGCAACGAATTGAGTGCTGCCGGTCAGAGTGTACGCATTGTGGACGAGCAACCAGGTGCAGAGTGCCAGCTGATTGGTACTGCGACAGGTAAGCAAAGCAACTGGCTTTCCGGGCAACACGGAGAAGAAGGCGGTTCTATGCGCGGCGCAGCAAACGATCTGCGCAACCAGGCGGCTGCAATGGGCGGTAACGTGATTTATGGCATCAGCAGCCCGTCGCAGGGAATGTTGTCCAGTTTTGTCCCGACGGATAGCCAGATTATCGGTCAGGTTTATAAGTGCCCGAACTGATGTGATCCAGAGGCTGGATACTTCCAGCCTCGTAGTAAAACAGATGAGATTATTTCGCCTGTGGTGCAGTTTTGCTGGTGGATTGAACACGTAAGTGATGCAGCGCGCGTAAGCATTGATCCTGGGTTAGCGGTTGGGCGTTATTTGCCGCTACGGTGCGAACATAGACCTGACATGGCACACCCGCGAGTTTTTTCAGTCGGGGGCTGAAATCAAGCATTCGGCGAGTGATCGCCTCCACTTCTTTACCCGGCGTTGCTTCACGCGTTTTCACCACTGCGCCGCTAAATTGTTCATTGCCACTTTCATCTTTAAAGCGGTAAAGCACCGCCAGATAATGGTTGAACAAGTTATGTTTCCATTCCGGTTGGGAATAGGTGTCATATTCCAGATTGCCATTTTCCTGGCAGTCAACGTCGTATAACGGCAGGAAATCTAACAGTGAGGTAATACGTAATGCCAGTTCACGCATTTCCGCATTATTAATTGCATGAATGATTGCTCGCGCCAGCATTTCAATCTGCAACTCATTGACGACTAACTCACATTTGCTACCGTCATGTAGCGTTAATACGAAGGTAAGATTTTCGCCCTGATCATCGGTAAGTTCCAGCGTGTTAACCCGACGATTAATATCGGCATTTTTAAGCTCATCAACCAGAATTTCTGGGATATTTTCTGCCATTTTCTTAATGACTTTATCGCGAGCTTGTTCATACTGAAGGCGTGCAGCAGCATCCAGTTTATGCTTTTGATGCAGACGACTTTCCAGCGCAATCAGAAGGTCGCGCAATTCCATGGCAGACATAAAGAACAACGATTCTTTATTGCGAGGTTCTTTAATTTTCAGCGCCAGTGCAATGAAATTATTACTCTTGCGAATAACACCGGTATTAACACCCTTGATGCTTATGGCCATGTCGGTTCTCCCTAACCATTTCTCAATTAAATAATTAATTTTAGTTTATAAGCCAGATAAATGGGCTTGGTAGTAATAGTTGTTAAAATAACATAAATAGCCGTGCTCACTCTATATAAACAGAAAAGAAAGGTTAATTATTGGTGTTGGTTATATAAAGAGTAACAACAGCAATGTATATGAATAATTAAAGGTTATGCAACGGGCAAAGATTAAACTTCCCTGTTTAATCAGTTACTGCTGGCGTAGCTGGAGATCCAGCGGCGTTTTGCTGGGTTCGCCGCCAATTTCTCGCGCCAGTTTAGGCACCAGATATCCCGACACCAGTGTCAGCAACTCACGCATAATCTGCCGTGCTTCGTCATCACTCACCATAAAATGCGCCGCGCCCTGTACTTTATCGAGCACATGCAGGTAATACGGCATCACGCCCGCATCGAACAACGCATTACTCAGGTTTGCCAGCGTTTGCGCGTTATCGTTCACACCACGTAACAGAACGCTCTGGTTCAGCAAAGTAACGCCCACCCGGCGCAACTTAGCCATCGCCTGACGGAATGTTTCATCTACCTCATTGGCATGGTTGATGTGATTCACCAGCAAGATTTGCAGCGTAGAATGAGAAAAGCGTTCAACCAGCGCATCTGTGATGCGTGCCGGGATCACAATCGGCAGACGGCTGTGAATCCGCAGACGTTTGATATGCGGGATGGCTTCCAGTTGTGTGAGCAACCAGTCCAGCTCGTGATCTTTCGCCATCAGCGGATCGCCGCCGGAGAAAATCATCTCGTCCAGTTCCGGATGCGCAGCAACATACTCAAGTGCAGTCTGCCAGTTACGCTTATTGCCCTGATTTTCGGCATAGGGGAAGTGGCGACGGAAGCAATAGCGGCAATTTACCGCGCAGCCGCCTTTGACCAGCAAAAGCGCCCGGTTGTGGTATTTATGCAACAAACCAGGCACTACGCTATGCTGTTCTTCCAGCGGGTCGGTGGAGAATCCGGGCGCGACGACAAACTCATCTTGCGAGGTAAGTACCTGACGCAAAAGCGGATCGTTCGGATTGCCTTTCTCCATGCGATCGATAAATGAGCGGGGCACACGCAGGGCAAACAGCTTTTTGGCGCTGCGTCCGGCCAACAGTTTTTCGTCCGCGTCTATATTCAAAAGACGCAGAAGTTCATCAGGATCGGTCACAACATCGGCAAGTTGCGTTAACCAATCTTCTCTGGATGGGGTATTTAGGGTTACAATATGCGCCATTTTGTGGCTTAGCTACCAATTAACAAATTTCAGAGGGCCTTATGGCAACGTACTATAGCAACGATTTTCGTGCTGGTCTTAAAATCATGTTAGACGGCGAACCTTACGCGGTTGAAGCGAGTGAATTCGTAAAACCGGGTAAAGGCCAGGCATTTGCTCGCGTTAAACTGCGTCGTCTGCTGACCGGTACTCGCGTAGAAAAAACCTTCAAATCTACTGATTCCGCTGAAGGCGCTGATGTTGTCGATATGAACCTGACTTACCTGTACAACGACGGTGAGTTCTGGCACTTCATGAACAACGAAACTTTCGAGCAGCTGTCTGCTGACGCAAAAGCAATTGGCGACAACGCTAAATGGTTGCTGGATCAGGCAGAGTGTATCGTAACTCTGTGGAATGGTCAGCCGATCTCCGTTACTCCGCCGAACTTCGTTGAACTGGAAATCGTTGATACCGATCCGGGCCTGAAAGGTGATACCGCAGGTACTGGCGGCAAACCGGCTACCCTGTCTACTGGCGCTGTGGTTAAAGTTCCGCTGTTTGTACAAATCGGCGAAGTCATCAAAGTGGATACCCGCTCTGGTGAATACGTCTCTCGCGTGAAGTAATGCGGTTGTGGTGCGGCCTGCAGGCTGCACCATCACTTATTCAGGTCAGAGATGATGAAACGCCTTATCGTTCTTGTTTTGCTTGCCAGCACGCTGCTTACGGGCTGTAACACCGCTCGCGGTTTCGGCGAAGATATCAAACACCTCGGCAACTCCATCTCCCGCGCTGCCAGCTAATTTTTCTTCTCTTCCGAAAAATCATCAGATTTCCATCATTTTTGGCGATGTTGTCTATTATTAATTTGCTATAGGCAAACATAAATAACATTACCTAAAAGGAAGACGTTATGGTGAAGAAGACAATTGCAGCGATCTTTTCTGTTCTGGTGCTTTCAACAGTATTAACTGCCTGCAACACCACGCGTGGCGTTGGTGAAGACATTTCTGATGGCGGTAACGCGATTTCTGGCGCAGCAACGAAAGCGCAGCAATAAGCAATAACGGTACGACAGCTGTGTCGTGCCGTTTGTTTTTTCTGCGATAGTTACATAGGTAATAGTTGAAATTCCCCTGCCACCTGGCAAAATATCCGTTCAACCATCAGCTTTGCAGGACGACCTGCAAACGCGTCTTTTCACCGGGGACGGCCCCAATTTTCCGGAGCCTGATATGTCCTGGATTATCTTAGTTATTGCTGGTCTGCTGGAAGTGGTATGGGCCGTTGGCCTGAAATATACTCACGGCTTTAGTCGTTTGACGCCAAGTGTTATTACCGTGACGGCGATGATTGTCAGTCTGGCGCTACTTGCCTGGGCGATGAAATCGTTACCAGTAGGGACGGCTTATGCCGTGTGGACGGGTATTGGCGCAGTCGGCGCGGCCATCACCGGCATTGTGCTGCTCGGTGAGTCCGCTAACCCGATGCGCCTGGCGAGTCTGGCGTTAATCGTATTGGGGATTATTGGTCTGAAACTCAGCACTCATTAACTACCGGGCTGCTGTACCCAAATAAACTTACTGACATCAAACCCTTCCCGGGTCGCGACTGCCAGCATCTCCTGTTTCACTTCGTCAGAAATGGTTGGCGTGCGGGAGAGTATCCACAGGTAGTCGCGGTCCGGGCCGCAAACCAGCGCATGGCGGTATTCCCGATCGAGTGCAATAACGTTATAACCGCCATAGAAAGGACCAAAGAATGACACTTTCAGCGCAGCGCGAGTTGGTGCTCCGGTAAAGTACGCTTTCCCTTCACTCTGCTGCCACATTTCTCTGTCAGGGTTATAGCCTTTATTAATGACATTCAGGCCGCCGTCATCACGCAGGCTGTATGTTGCGGTGACTTTTTCCAGTCCACGTTCAAAGCGGTGATCAAAACGGGCAATCTCATACCAGGTACCGAGATAACGTTTAGCGTCGAAATTATTCACTACGGTCACGCCACGCGGCGGCGTAGGGGAACTGCAGGCAACGACCAGAAATGCAGCTGTCGCTGCGGCAACGAGAGGGAGCAGGCGCATAAATGTTTCCTTACTGGTTTTTTTCTAAGTGTAGATGACAGCAAGGAAAAGCGGAGAAAAGGTCCGAAAATTCGGACCCGATGAAATTTTACTGTAGAGTGTTGAGAATCTGCCAGGCGGCGGTAACTCTCGCTGGATTGGGATAGTTTTTGTTAGCCAGCATCACGATACCCAGCTCTTTTTCTGGAATAAACGCGACATAGCTACCAAATCCGCCGGTCGCCCCCGTTTTATGTACCCATGATGCGCGTACTGCAGGAGTTGGGGGCGTAATCGGTTTTACGGGGCGTGCTGCCAGTGCAATTTTATTGTCACTGCCGTTAATGATGATGTCAGGATTTACCGGCCAGTCCAGCATTTCCCAGCCCAGACCCTGATACATATCGCCGGTTTGCCAGTAGCGAGATTGTGCCAGCTGTATCCCTTGTTGAAGTATTTTCTCATTGATATCAAAGGGTTTTAAATTGCTTTGCACCCAGCGGGCCATATCTTCAATGGTCGACTTCACACCATAAGCTTCAGCATCTAACGCCCCTGGCGAAACATGTACTGCCTTACCTTCGCGATATCCCCAGGCGTAGTTCTTTTCTTCTGCGGACGGTACATTAATCCACGTATGATTGAGTTTGAGTGGCTGGAAGACACGAGTTTTCATCGCCTGCTCAAAACTCAAACCAGACGGCTTCACAGCCAGTGCGCCGAACAAACCGATACTGGAGTTGGCATACAGACGTTGTGTTCCTGGAGCCCATGCAGGCTGCCAGTTTTGATAGAAGCGCAGCAAGTCGCTTGAGGATTTCACCTCATCCGGCACCTGCAATGGCAGGCCGCCAGCGGTGTAGGTTGCGAGATGTAATAGTGTGATCCCATTCCACTGTTTAGCGGTAAGTTCAGGCCAGTATTTTGTTGTGGGATCGCTTAACTTGATTTCCCCTCGAGCAATAGCGTCGCCACCAAGCACGCCCGTAAATGTTTTGCTGACCGAACCTAACTCAAACAACGTTTGCTGTGTGACGGGCTGCTTTTTGGCGATGTCCGCATAGCCCCAGGTAAAGTAATAAGGTTTACCCTGATAAATTACCGCTACCGCCATACCGGGGATCTTTTGTTGCTCTATAAGCGGGGTAATTGTGCGATGCACAATATCGTTGATTTGTTGAGGTGCGGCAAATGTGGAGCAAGAGGCGGTAATTAATAAGGTGCAGAGCGTCGTTTTGAACATAGGGTCTGGTTTCCATACAAAACGGCCCGCCATAGGCGGGCCAGATTTACATTGGCGATGCGTTAGATTGTAACGACACCAATCAGTGTGACAACTGTCAGGATAGCAGCCAGACCGTAGAAAACCCATTTACCCGCAGGTACGTGGATTTTCAGATCGTGCATCGCGTGGTGCATACGGTGTAAACCACACCACAGCGGCAGAACGATCATCAGGAACAGGAATACGCGACCAATGAAGCTCTGCGCGAACGCCAGAACGCGCTCGTAGCTCAGTGCATCACCCGGAAACAGCCCTAGCGGCAGCAGAATACCAACCAGCAGGATCATCACCGGCGCAATGATGGCGCTCCACATACCACCGGCCCCGAAGAGGCCCCAGAATACCGGTTCGTCAGAACGCTTTGGATTTGGATTAATCATCTCAGGCTCCTTACCAGTACAGGGCAACAAACAGGATTACGATGGTGGCAACCACAGTTACCGCCCAGAGACTTTTGATAATTGGCTCTGGTCCCATTTTTTCGTCTTTTACAATGATATTGGCTGCTTTTGGTGCCAGCTCAAACCAGGTTTTGGTGTGCAGCAGGGCTGCCGCCAGAGTGATCAGGTTAATGATCACGATAACCGGGTTTTGTAAAAAGTCGACGAATCCCGCCCAGGCTTCCGGGCCATTTTTCAGGGCAAACAGCCCGAAAATCAGTTCAATGCTGAACCACACAGCCGGAACCGCCGTGCCTTCGCGCAGCATGTAAAAGCGATAAAACGGCAATTTTTTCCACCAGGTGGACGTCATTGGCCGTACATACGGTTTACGTTTAGTCGTCATGTTGCACTCCTTAGCGTGGTTTCAGGGTCGCGATAAGAAAGTCTTTCGAACTTTCTACTTTGCCCTGCTGAATGGCCGCAGCCGGATCGACGTGTTTCGGGCAGACTTCGGAGCAGTAGCCCACGAAAGTACAGCTCCATACGCCGTTCTGGCTGTTCAACTGCGCCATACGCTCCTTCTTACCGTGGTCGCGGCTATCTTCGTTATAACGATGCGCCAGCGTAATGGCAGCCGGACCGATGAACTCTGGGTTCAGGCCAAACTGCGGGCACGCGGCGTAGCACAGACCACAGTTGATGCAACCGGAGAACTGGTGATACTTCGCCATCTGCGCCGGGGTCTGGATGTTAGTACCCTGATCCGCGGTGCGGGCGTTGCCGATGATGTACGGTTTGATCGCTTCCAGACTTTCGATGAAGTGGGTCATATCGACCACCAGATCGCGTTCAATCGGGAAGTTAGCTAACGCTTCAACCTTCATACCGTCGGTGTAATCACGCAGGAAGGTTTTACATGCCAGTTTTGGCACGTTGTTAACCATCATGCCGCAGGAGCCACAAATCGCCATACGGCAGGACCAGCGGTAGCTCAGGTCCGGTGCCAGGTTGTCTTTGATGTAGCCCAGCGCATCCAGTAATGAGGTAGTTGCGTCATAAGGCACTTCATAGAATGCGCTATGCGGTGCGGTATCGACTTCCGGGTTATAGCGCACCACCTCAATTTTCAGGTTTTTCATCTCAGCCATTCGCCTTCTCCTTCTTATTGGCTGCTTCCGCCTTATCGGCTGCATCCGCTTCGCCACCGTAAACACGTTTAGCTGGCGGCAGCGTAGTAATCTTCACGTCGCTGTACTCCAGGCGAGTCGTGCCATCAGCATCGCGGAAGGCGAGGGTGTGTTTGAGGAAGTTGACGTCGTCACGCTCGGTGCAACCTTCGTCCAGACGCTGGTGCGCGCCGCGGGACTCTTTACGTGCCATTGCGGAGTGCGCCATACATTCAGCAACGTTCAGACCGTGGCCCAGCTCAATGGTGTAGAGCAGGTCGGTGTTGAACACGCTGGAAGTGTCGGTGATGCGCACGCGCTTGAAGCGTTCCTGCAGCTCTGCCAGCTTGTCGATGGTTTTCTGCATCAGTTCCGGCGTACGGTAGATACCGCAGCCTTCTTCCATGGCCATGCCCATTTCGTCGCGGATCTTAGCCCAGTTTTCGCCGCCATCCTGGTTAACCAGATCTTTCAGACGTTGTTCAACGCCAGCTGCCTGCGCTTCAATTGCCGCTTCGTTGCCATTACCGGCAGTTGCTGCACGCTCTGTCGCTTGTTCACCGGCCAGACGACCGAAGACCACCAGTTCCGCCAGCGAGTTGGAGCCCAGACGGTTCGCACCGTGCAGACCAACAGAGGAACATTCACCCACGGCGAACAGACCTTTAATGCGGGTTTCACAGTTCTGATCGGTTTCGATACCGCCCATGGTGTAGTGTGCGGTCGGACGTACCGGAATCGGTTCTTTAACCGGATCGACGCCAACGTACGCTTTCGCCAGTTCGCAGATGAACGGCAGACGTTCATGCAGTTTTTTCTCGCCGAGGTGACGCAGGTCGAGGTAAACCACATCGCCACGTGGCGTGGAGATGGTGTTGCCTTTACGCCATTCGTGCCAGAAGGCCTGAGAAACTTTGTCGCGTGGACCCAGTTCCATATATTTGTTTTTCGGCTCGCCCAGCGGAGTTTCCGGGCCCATGCCGTAATCTTGCAGATAACGGTAGCCATTTTTGTTGACCAGAATACCACCTTCACCGCGGCAGCCTTCGGTCATCAGGATACCGGAACCTGGTAGACCGGTTGGGTGATACTGAACGAATTCCATGTCACGCAGCGGAACGCCGTGGCTTAGCGCCATACCCATACCGTCACCGGTAACGATGCCGCCGTTGGTGTTGTAACGATAAACGCGACCCGCACCGCCGGTAGCCATAACGACCGCGTTAGCACGGATCTGCACCAGCGTGCCTTCCATCATGTTCATTGCTACCAGGCCGCGAACATGACCATCATCAACCAGAATATCCAGCACGAAATGTTCGTCAAAACGCTGGATCTGCGGGAATTGCAGAGAGGTCTGGAACAGCGTGTGCAGCATATGGAAGCCGGTCTTATCGGCGGCGAACCAGGTACGCTCGATTTTCATGCCGCCGAAGCGACGTACGTTGACGCTACCATCCGGACGACGGCTCCATGGGCACCCCCACAGTTCCAGTTGGGTCATTTCGGTTGGGCAGTGGTGGACGAAATAATCCACGACATCCTGCTCACACAACCAGTCGCCACCCGCTACTGTATCGTGAAAGTGATATTCGAAGCTGTCATGATCCTGCGCGACAGCGGCGGAGCCCCCTTCTGCAGCAACGGTATGGCTACGCATCGGGTATACTTTTGAGATTAGTGCGATTTTTGCATTTGGATTTGCCTGCGCGGCAGCAATTGCAGCACGTAATCCCGCGCCACCGGCGCCTACAATGGCAAGATCGGCTTGAAAGGTTTGCACGACATTCCTCCAGATTGTTTTTATCCCACAGCCCCGTACTTCAGGGTAAGTGCCTGAAAGTTACGGTCTGCGAACGCTATTCCACTGCTCCTTTATAGGTAAAACAGTATAGTCTGATGGATAGGTCTGAAATTTGACGAGATCGATTTTTTTAGTGCGCAAGAGGGCTAAATTATCACTGAAGATGATTAATTTAATTACTAAACCATCAGATCGTGCTTTTTTTAGTCACTGCCCACCGTTGTTTTATTCCTGCGTAAAATTTGTCTCGCCGTCGCGTTGCGAGTAGACTTCGTGCCCTTGTCAAAAACTGGAGATTTAACTATGAGCGAAACGGCATCCTGGCAGCCGAGCGCATCCATTCCTAACTTATTAAAACGCGCGGCGATTATGGCGGAGATCCGTCGTTTCTTTGCCGATCGTGGAGTGCTGGAGGTGGAGACGCCTTGTATGAGCCAGGCGACGGTAACCGATATTCATTTGGTCCCGTTTGAGACACGTTTCGTTGGCCCCGGGCATTCGCAGGGGATGAATCTCTGGTTAATGACCAGCCCGGAATACCATATGAAGCGCCTGCTGGTTGCCGGTTGTGGGCCGGTATTCCAGCTGTGCCGCAGCTTCCGTAATGAAGAGATGGGGCGTTATCACAACCCTGAGTTCACTATGCTTGAGTGGTATCGACCGCACTATGATATGTACCGGTTGATGAACGAGGTGGACGATCTCTTGCAACAGGTGCTGGACTGTCCGGCAGCAGAAAGCCTTTCTTATCAACAAGCTTTCTTGCGTTATCTGGAAATTGACCCACTATCTGCCGACAAAACGCAACTGCGGGAAGTGGCAGCGAAACTGGATTTGAGCAACGTTGCCGATACTGAAGAAGACCGCGACACGCTTCTACAATTGCTGTTTACCTTTGGCGTAGAGCCAAATATTGGCAAAGAAAAACCGACCTTTGTGTACCACTTTCCAGCCAGCCAGGCATCACTGGCGCAAATCAGTACCGAAGATCATCGGGTCGCTGAACGCTTTGAGGTTTATTATAAAGGTATTGAGCTGGCGAATGGTTTCCATGAATTGACGGATGCCCGTGAGCAGCAACAACGCTTTGAACAAGATAACCGTAAGCGCGCGGCGCGCGGTTTGCCGCAGCACCCCATTGACCAGAATCTGATTGAAGCCTTGAAAGTCGGTATGCCTGACTGCTCCGGCGTGGCATTAGGTGTTGATCGTCTGGTGATGTTGGCGCTGGGCGCGGAGACACTGGCTGAAGTCATCGCCTTTAGCGTTGACCGGGCATAATTCTGAAAAATTACTGAATTAACAGCGAAGAATGGCGTGATAAGCGCCATTCTGTAGCATATGTTTTCATTTTTCCGCTAAAGGCCACAATTTAAGACTGGATATTTGATATCATCCAGGTATCAATTCTGTATTGGTTTTTACGCTGCCCGCTCAATGTTGGGCAGTGCAGTTCAGTGGGCGCGTTTTATACACGCGCTGAAATGAAGGATGGTTTCATGCCTCACTCGATAAAAAAGATGAGTCTGATAGGACTCATATTGATGATCTTTACTTCTGTATTTGGATTTGCCAATAGCCCATCGGCTTATTACTTAATGGGTTATAGTGCGATTCCCTTTTATATATTTTCTGCATTGTTATTCTTTATTCCATTCGCCTTAATGATGGCTGAAATGGGAGCTGCTTATCGCAAAGAAGAAGGCGGTATCTATTCCTGGATGAATAATAGTGTCGGACCACGTTTTGCCTTCATTGGTACGTTTATGTGGTTTTCCTCTTATATCATCTGGATGGTGAGTACCTCCGCGAAAGTTTGGGTACCGTTCTCAACATTCCTCTACGGTAGCGACATGACCCAGCACTGGCATATTGCCGGACTGGAGCCTACGCAGGTGGTTGGTCTGCTGGCAGTGGCATGGATGATTCTGGTCACCGTCGTTGCTTCAAAAGGGATTAATAAAATTGCCCGCATTACTGCGGTGGGCGGTATTGCAGTAATGTGTCTGAATTTAGTATTGCTGTTAGTAAGCATTACTATTTTGTTATTAAATGGTGGGCATTTCGCGCAGGATATTAATTTCCTTGCATCACCGAACCCAGGTTATCAGTCCGGTCTGGCAATGCTATCGTTTGTGGTATTTGCCATTTTTGCCTATGGCGGAATTGAAGCGGTTGGTGGTCTAGTTGATAAAACGGAAAATCCAGAAAAGAACTTTGCCAAAGGTATTGTTTTTGCCGCTATTGTTATTTCAATCGGTTATTCGCTGGCAATATTTTTATGGGGCGTCAGCACAAACTGGCAGCAGGTATTAAGTAATGGTTCCGTTAACCTCGGCAATATTACCTATGTGCTGATGAAGAGCCTCGGGGTGACGCTGGGTAACGCACTGCATTTGTCACCTGAAGCGTCATTGTCGCTGGGCGTATGGTTTGCGCGTATTACCGGACTGTCGATGTTCCTCGCTTATACCGGTGCGTTCTTTACACTTTGCTATTCACCGCTGAAAGCCATCATCCAGGGGACGCCGAAAGCATTGTGGCCGGAACCGATGACGCGCCTGAATGCGATGGGGATGCCGTCTATCGCCATGTGGATGCAGTGTGGGTTGGTTACTGTCTTCATCCTGCTGGTTTCGTTTGGTGGCGGTACCGCATCGGCGTTCTTTAACAAGCTGACGCTGATGGCGAACGTGTCTATGACGCTTCCTTACCTGTTCCTCGCGCTGGCTTTCCCATTTTTTAAAGCACGTCAGGATCTCGACAGACCGTTTGTGATTTTCAAAACGCATATGTCGGCAATGATTGCAACAGTGGTTGTCGTACTGGTGGTGACATTTGCGAACGTCTTCACCATCATTCAACCTGTGGTTGAAGCTGGAGACTGGGACAGCACATTGTGGATGATTGGCGGCCCTGTCTTCTTCTCGCTGTTAGCGATGGCGATTTACCAGAACTATTGCAGTCGCATGGCGAACAAACCTGAGTTAGCTCTCGACTGATCATATGAAATCCTGCAACTCATCGTCTCTCCGGCGATGAGTTGTCTGGAAAGGAAGACGTTATGGACGACGCTAGTCGGGATCCAGTGATAACCGAAGATGAAATCAGGGAGCTGCAATTTTCTGCCGGGGATGTGGCGGAAATAGAGCAAACGGTCCTCTCTTTTGTCGATACCCGCCACACCCGCAAAGTAGCGATGGTGGTGGGTAACACTATTAATACCCTCAAAGAGCGCGATGGTCCGCGGTGGGGAAACCTGCCGGATATCTATTGCGCTTATCTTATTAGATGTCTGGTTTTTCGCGGAGAATTAGTGGGATACGGCGATTTGTTTCGTATGCGCTATAGCGAAATTAAGCGACCGATTATCTCATGAGTGCGCGCATGTTTATCTTGTGCTGCATCTGGTTTATTGTGGCGTTCCTCTGGATAACCATCACTTCCGCGCTGGACAAAGAGTGGATGATTGATGGACGCGGGATTAATAACGTCTGCGATGTGCTGATGTATCTCGAAGATGACGATACCCGTGATGTCGGTGTGATAATGACGTTACCGCTCTTTTTCCCTTTTCTCTGGTTCGCTTTGTGGCGAAAAAAACGCGGCTGGTTTATGTACGCCACCGCGCTGGCTATTTTCGGCTATTGGCTGTGGCAGTTTTTTCTGCGCTATCAGTTTTGCTTATAAGCCGGATGGGTTCATCCGGCCACAAAGACCTTACAAACTTCCCGCCTGACGACCTTTGCCCGCAGAAGTTAATGTTCTCCCCGTTTGTTTACCGTTGAGGCTTTCCAGACGCATCTGGAAGGGCGGGAATGGCATATCGATACCGTGGGCGTGGAAGCCCGCCAGAATTAGTTGGTGGATCTCATGGCGTAGCGGCATACGGTGACCCATCTCAGCGGCGTAAATACGCAGCTCGAAAATCTGAATCCCCTGCTGCAGATCCACCAGGAAGACTTCCGGTGCTGGGTTGTCGATCACCAGTGAGCAGCGACGCGCTGCGGTGAGCAGGATTTCCGTCACTTCTTCACTGTTGGCATCGGCAGGGGCCGGAATTGTCAACACCACACGCGTGACCGAGTCAGAGAGCGACCAGTTGATAAACTGCTCGGTAATAAACGCCTTGTTCGGCACGATAATTTCTTTGCGGTCCCAGTCGCTGATGGTGGTGGCGCGGGTGTTAATTTTCGTCACACTACCGGTAAGATCGCGGATCGTTACCGTATCGCCAATGCGAATCGGTTTTTCGAACAGGATGATCAGGCCAGAGATAAAGTTGGCGAAAATTTCCTGCAAACCAAAACCGAGACCAACACCGAGCGCGGCAACCAGCCACTGCAATTTCGACCACTCAATACCAATCATTGAGAAGCCGACCAGCCCGCCAATCAGCATCAGCAGATATTTGGTGATGGTGGTGATGGCGTAGCCCGTACCCGGCGTTAAATCCAGGTGCTGCAGAATCGCCAGTTCCAGCAGCGCGGGCAGGTTGCGCACCAGCTGCGTGGTGATGATAAACACCAGAATGGCAATCAGTACCGCACCGAGGGTAATCGGCTCCAGGCTTTCTACGCCCTGTACCGTGGAAGTGACATCCCACAGCGAAATATTTTCGAGGAAGCCGAAAGCGGAATGGATTTCTGACCACAGCACAATGACCGAAAGCAGGGCGATCAACATCAAAATTGAGCGCACCAGCCGCAAGGATTGCGCACTGATGGCATCGAGATCGACTTCGCTTTCATCGACTTCAATTGCTCCTTCCGGGCTACTGTGATGATGCGCTTCCTCTTCGCCACGCGCACGCTGCGCTAACATCTCTGCCCGGCGATGCTTCGCCCGGTCAAACGCCAGCCTGCGGCGCTGGATCAGCATCCAGCGGCGGATAACGTGATAAACCACCAGTAGCAGGAACCAGATGGCAACCGAGGTTTCAAGCCTCGCTAACAGTGCCTGCGCCGTTGCCAGATAACCCACCGCCGACGCCAGAATGGCAACCAGAGGTGCGCCAATCATCATGTTCCACAGCATATGGTTGGTAATGTTGTCGCCGCTGCCCTCTTTGTTGAGATACAGCGGGATCCCGGCCTTTTTCAGGCTGAGGGTGACCACCGCCAGCGCACCGCAAATGAGGATAAAGCAAAGCCGTCCCAGCGAACCGGAAAATTCGCGGTCGTCGAGGTTATCGAACATCATCAGCGCCATAATCAGCGGCACAATAAGCCCGATGCTCATCAGGTAGTAACGCATCCCACGGGAAACACGTTCGCGCGGCCAGCCAAAATGAGCGATAAACAAGCCGTTCGGGCGAGCAAAGGTGGCGCAAATCATCACTACCCACAGCAGCGGCACGGTGGCTGTTACGCCATCACCAATCGCGACCGCCAGCGGATAAGGCCACGCCTCGCGCAAGCCGTAACCCAGCGTCATCCACAGCACAGGCAGCGGTGACGCGACGAGAATCGACCAGAAAAGAGTGCGTAACGTCAGCCAGAAGTGATCCTGAGTCACTTTGCCGACTTTCGCCGCCGAACGTTCAAGAAAACGGGTGAAATAGCGGCGCGAGTAAATACTGCAACCGACCAGAATCAACGCGCCAAACAGCGGCAAAATCGTCTCCTTACTGGTCAGCATCATCACACTGGCTTTGCCCAACTGACTGAAGGTGTCCAGCGAAATGAGACGACGCAGATCCTGGGCGATTTCCAGCGGCCAGGCGATGGTCATCGGGCGCACGTCAGAGGTCCAGAACAGATAGCGGTGCGTTGCTTCGTTCACCTCTTTCAGCGCATCCTCCAGTTGCCCGTTGGAGACTTTCAGCTTGGTCAGCTCCAGCAGTAGCGTGTCGCCACCCTGCAACAATGAGTTTAGCAACTCACGCTGAGTGCGTAGCTGTGCTTCCAGAATACGGTTTTGCTCGGCGGTCAGCGGCTGACCGTCGGCCTGATGGATTTGCCGTAGCAGCGGCTGTTTATTAAGCAGATCCTCATAACGTAACCGTTGCACACGTAACTGCGCCATTTCGGTATCAAGCTGTTGTGGTTTTGGCATTTCCGGTAGCCGTGCCACCTGCGCCCGCAACGCTTCGCCGAGCAGGTTAGATGATCCCAGCCATTGCGACTGTTCACGCAGCGTATTCAACGCCTGCCGGACCTGTAACGTCTGGCTGGCAGCCTGACGCTGTTGCGAGGCAACGAGATCCATCCGCTGCGCCTGTTGATTCAGTGCCGCCGATAGTTCGCGGTTAATTTTAAACTGGGCGACGATATCTTTTGGCAAATCGGCGCTACTTTCCGCCAGTTGCTCGGTACTTTCCAGAGCCCGTTCCGCTTCCTGTTGGCGTTGACTATTCAACTGGTTGCGTAGTGCTTGCAAATATGCATCCAGCTGCTGGCTCTCTTTTTCCGCCAGCTCAGAGCGCAAGCGCGCTAATTCCTGGCGGTTATTGGCAGATAGCTGCGCCAGCTCCAGTTCATCAACGAGCGCTTTCAGACGTGCGGAGTCAGACTGCAACGCGAAATTTTGTGCCTGATTGAGCGGGGTATTGCCGGTAAGCGTCCCCAGGCGGCGCTCGATTTCATTCAACTGACGGCGGGCATCGGTTTGCTGTTGCGGCAGTTGATTCAGCGAATCGGCAATCTCGCGGGCGCGCTCCTGCTCTTGCTGGGCCTGACGGCTTTTATCCAGCAACTGACTGCTGATCTGGAGAATTTCCTGATTCAGCGCATCGTTAGACATTCCCGGCGACACGCTGCGTGGCTCGTCACGCATGTTGTTTAACTGCGCGCGCAGAGTGGCGGAAAGTTTCGGATAATTATCAATGACTTCTTGATATTGCTTGATGCGCTCAAGGGAACCTTTTCGTTCCTCAAGCGCATTTAAGGCAGACTGGAGCGCCTCTACGACTTCCGGCTGCGCAGGTTTCGCCGCTTTTGCCTGCTCCAGTTCCTGGGTGATTTGTTTGCTATCGGGGGCCGTCGCGGCGTACGCCCCCCAACTGAGGCACCAGGCCATCAGAAAAGTGATAATCAGGCGCACGTCAGCGTTTCCTTTGATGGATTAGACCTGGTCTTTTTTGTCGTCAACCAATGGGCTGGCGTCGTGTTCTGCTTCGATCTCTTCAGCAGGAAGCGGGGCTGGTTCAGCGTCTGGCGTAACAAAGGTTTCGGTAGATACTGCCAGCGGCTGGCCAATTTTCGTGACAGACAGGCTTTCCAGTTGCTCAACCAGGTTCACTTTACCTGGTGCAAACAGGTTGATAACGGTAGAGCCAAGTTTAAAGCGACCCATTTCCTGGCCTTTCAGCAATGCCACAGAATCGTCGTTTTCCCCGGCAGGCCAGGTCCAGCGCTTGATGATGCCTTCGCGCGGCGGCGTAATGGTGCCCGCCCAGACCGTCTCAATGCTGCCTACAATCGTCGCACCGACCAGAATCTGCGCCATCGGGCCAAATTCGGTATCGAACAGGCAGATCACGCGTTCGTTACGGGCAAACAGATTCGGCACGTTCTGAGCAGTGAGATGGTTAACGGAGAAGAGATCGCCCGGCACGTAGATCATTTCACGCAGAATACCGTTGCACGGCATGTGTACGCGGTGGTAGTCACGTGGGGAGAGGTAAGTGGTCACAAACGTACCGTTACGGAAGAGATCCGCCATCAGATAGTTGCCTGCCAGCAGGGCTTCGAGGCTGTAGTTGTGGCCTTTGGCTTGCAGGATTTTATCTTCTTCGATTTTACCCAACTGGCTGATAACGCCATCGGCAGGCATAACCAGTACATTCGGATCGGTATCGATTGGGCGTACTTCGTCACGCAGCGGACGGACAAAGAATTCGTTAAAGGTGCGGTAGCTGGCGGTGTCCGGCTTTTGCGCTTCTTTCATGTCGACCTTGTAGTATTTAACGAACAGATCGATAACCAGTTTTGTCAGCCATCCTGCCCGCTTGCTTGCGCCCCAACCCGCCAGGCGAGTAAGCCATAGTTTCGGCAGAATGTACTGTAGCGAAAGTTTAAATGAATTTAACAAGGTAGCCTCCAGGCCATTGTTTTGTCGTTCCTGATCCGGCCTACATGCCGGATCCTGAAAAAAAGGGGACGATTCTAACGACGGTTAGCTTAATTGTCAGTCATCCGTATCAGAAAAGTTTTTACGCGTTTTTACCTGCGCCATGCTTTCCAGAATACGGTGATAGTTTTCGAAACGGGTTTCCGCGATTTTTCCTTCCTCAACCGCTTCCCGGATAGCGCAGCCCGGATCGGTATCGTGTTTGCAATCGCGATATTTACACAGACCTAAATAGTCATGGAATTCGACAAAGCCCTGAGTGATTTGTTCCGGCTCCAGGTGCCAGAGACCAAACTCACGCACACCTGGGGAATCAATCACATCACCGCCGTGCGGGAAGTGATACAGTCGTGCGGCGGTCGTGGTGTGCTGACCAAGCCCCGAGTTGTCAGAGACATCGTTGGTCAGGATCTCTTTTTGCAGCCCCAGCAACGCGTTCAGCAGGCTGGATTTGCCAACGCCAGACTGCCCGGCAAAAATGCTGATGCGCCCGGTCAACGCCTCTTCCAGCGGTTTCAGCCCATCCTGAGTATGACTGGAAACCATCAATACGCGATAACCGATATTGCGGTAGATATCCATCTGCTCGTTGACGAACTCCATGCCTTCGTCGTCCAGCAGGTCTATCTTGTTGAGCACAATAATCGGCTCAATCTGCAAGGTTTCGCAGGCCACCAGGTAACGGTCGATAATATTGAGCGACAGCTCCGGCAAAATGGCGGAGACAATGACAATCTGGTCGATGTTGGCAGCAATAGGTTTCACACCGTCGTAAAAATCCGGGCGCGTCAACACTGAGGTGCGCTCATGCACCGCTTCCACGATCCCTTTGACATTTACGCCTTCCGCCGCTGGTTTACCCGGACGCCAGACTACGCGGTCGCCGGTCACCAACGAACGGATGGTACGGCGAATATTGCAGCGGTGAACGTCGCCATCGGCGGATTCCACATCAGCGTGCATACCAAAGCGGCTGATGACGATACCTTCATCAGGCTCGCCAAACAGATTGTCGTCGTAGTCGGGCTTCTCCTTAGACGTTTTAAGACGACGCTGGTGATTGGCGTTCACGCGGCGCTGCTGGCCTTTGGAGAGTTTATTTTTACTCAATCGTACAGACTCCTGGTCGCCCCTGATGGGCAAAACATCTATGATACACGCAATTGTGGATCAATATAGTCACTGTGAATGGGTGGAAAATAGCATGAGTGCCAATGAAAACAACCTGATTTGGATCGATCTTGAGATGACCGGTCTGGATCCCGAGCGCGATCGCATTATTGAGATTGCCACGCTGGTGACCGATGCCAACCTGAATATTCTGGCAGAAGGGCCGACCATTGCAGTACATCAGTCCGATGAACAGCTGGCGCTGATGGATGACTGGAACGTGCGCACCCATACCGCCAGCGGGCTGGTAGAGCGTGTGAAAGCGAGCACGATGGGCGATCGTGAAGCTGAACTGGCAACGCTCGAATTCTTAAAACAGTGGGTGCCTGCGGGAAAATCGCCGATTTGTGGTAACAGCATCGGTCAGGACCGTCGCTTCCTGTTTAAATACATGCCGGAGCTGGAAGCCTACTTCCACTACCGCTATCTCGATGTTAGCACCCTGAAAGAGCTGGCGCGCCGCTGGAAGCCGGAAATTCTTGACGGCTTTACCAAGCAGGGGACGCATCAGGCGATGGATGATATCCGTGAATCGGTGGCGGAGTTGGCTTACTACCGCGAGCATTTTATCAAGCTGTAAAATTTTTCCTGGTCACGTAAGCGCCGGAATCCACTTGCGGCGGCGTGATTTTGACGCTAAATTGAACGTCTTGCTGATAATTTCAGCACTTGAGATAAAAACTCAAAAAAAATTTTTTAGGGGGGTTGCAGAGGGAAAGATTTCTCGTATAATGCGCCTCCCGTAACGACGCAGAAATGCGAAAATTACGAAAGCAAAATTAAGTAGTACGCGGGAATAGCTCAGTTGGTAGAGCACGACCTTGCCAAGGTCGGGGTCGCGAGTTCGAGTCTCGTTTCCCGCTCCAAAATTTGAAAAGTGCTGTAAAGCACAGACCACCCAAGCGGGAATAGCTCAGTTGGTAGAGCACGACCTTGCCAAGGTCGGGGTCGCGAGTTCGAGTCTCGTTTCCCGCTCCAAAATTTGAAAAGTGCTGTAAAGCACAGACCACCCAAGCGGGAATAGCTCAGTTGGTAGAGCACGACCTTGCCAAGGTCGGGGTCGCGAGTTCGAGTCTCGTTTCCCGCTCCAAATTCTTCTCTCAATAAAATATCCACAGCGACGCGATGCGTTATTGCTGGTTTTTGTTGTCTCTGACAAACTCTTGTAAACAGAGTTATCCACAGTCTCAGGCTGTAATCTTAATTTCAAAGAAACTTCGCACGGTGAATAGTATTTTTTTAACCTATTGATAGATAAGTTAAAAATTAAGATTCCGTTTTGTCGAGTCGATCACTTGACGATTTTATTCATCTTGAATTGCAATGCGTTTTTATTTTTATTCACAGGCTGTGGATGAATCAGGCGTCACGCGGTAACCCTTTTTCAATCACCCGAACCAGACGCTGTTTTTTCGGTAATTGCACTTCGACTATGCACGCATTTCGCCTCTCGATTTGCTGCGCAATCGCCCACGCTATGTGCTCATCGAGAAGTGGGTGCTCACCTTTACGACTTTCCAGCGCTGTCAAAATCGTTTCATCCCAGGGGGCATTGCCTAATGCTACGGCGATATTACGCAGCCAACGCAGGTGACCTATACGGCGAATCGCCGAACCTTCCGTGACTTTTAAAAACTGCTCTTCGCTCCAGGCGAATAACTCAATGAGTTCCGGAGCGTGTAGCGGCTTACGCGGGCTGAAATCGTCTTCTGTAGTGAGTTGCGAATAGCGATTCCACGGGCAGATAAGCTGGCAGTCATCGCAACCATAAATACGATTTCCCATTAACGGTCGCAACTCTTCCGGGATCGCCCCCTCCAGTTCGATGGTGAGATAAGAGATACAGCGGCGAGCATCGACGGTATATGGCTCGACGATGGCACCGGTCGGGCAAATCGTCATACAGGCCACGCATTTACCGCATCCTTCCTCGACTGGTTGATCCACGGGCAGCGGAATATCGACCAGCAATTCGCCTAAAAAGAAGAACGAACCGGCCTCGCGATTGAGGATAAGTGAGTGCTTACCTGTCCAGCCAAGACCTGCTTTTTCAGCTAACGGGCGCTCGAGAATAGGCGCAGAATCGACAAACGGTCTAAAATTCAGCGAAACACAATGTTGCTGAATCATCTCGCCCAGCTTTTTGAGTCGGTTGCGCAGAAGCTTGTGATAGTCACGGCCCAGCGCATAACGGCTAACATAGCCGAGTTTGGGATTTTTCAGCGTGCTGGCAAATGCGGCGTTAGCAGGAAGGTAATTCATCCGAACGCTGATCACGCGCAGCGTACCGGGCAATAATTCGTGAGGACGAGCACGCAGCATACCGTGACGCGCCATCCAGTCCATTTCGCCGTGGTATTGTTTGTCCAGCCATGCTTGCAGTTTGGGCTCGGACGCGCTGAGATCGGTATCGGTAATACCTACCTGCTGAAAGCCCAGTTCCAGCCCCCACTGTTTAATATTTTGCGCTAATTGATTGAGATCGAGGGGCTCTGACATGACGGACCATACAATGAAGAAAAACCCCGTAAGTATACCACACACCGTCTGGTACGCCGACGATATCCGCCGCGGAGAACGCGAGGCGGCAGATGCGCTGGGGCTCACACTCTATGAGCTGATGCTTCGCGCTGGCGAAGCCGCATTCCAGGTGTGTCGTTCGGCTTATCCTGACGCCCGCCACTGGCTGGTGCTGTGCGGTCATGGTAATAACGGCGGCGATGGCTACGTGGTCGCGCGGCTGGCCAAAGCGATCGGTATTGATGTCACGCTGCTGGCCCAGGAAAGTGACAAACCGTTGCCGGAAGAGGCCGCGCTGGCACGCGAAGCATGGTTAAACGCGGGAGGCGAGATCCATGCTTCGAATATTGTCTGGCCCGAATCGGTAGATCTGATTGTTGATGCGCTGCTCGGCACCGGCTTGCAGCAAGCGCCCCGCGAATCCATTAGCCAGTTAATCGACCACGCTAATACTCACCCTGCGCCGATTGTGGCGGTTGATATCCCTTCCGGCCTTCTGGCTGAAACCGGCGCTACGCCAGGCGCGGTAATCAACGCCGATCACACCATCACTTTTATTGCGCTGAAACCAGGCTTGCTCACTGGAAAAGCGCGGGATGTTACCGGACAACTGCATTTTGACTCACTGGGGCTGGATAGCTGGCTGGCAGGTCAGGAGACGAAAATTCAGCGGTTTTCGGCAGAACAACTTTCTCAGTGGCTGATACCGCGTCGCCCGACTTCGCATAAAGGCGATCACGGGCGGCTGGTGATTATTGGTGGCGATCACGGCACGGCGGGGGCTATTCGTATGACGGGGGAAGCGGCGCTGCGTGCTGGTGCTGGTTTAGTCCGAGTACTGACCCGCAGTGAGAACATTGCGCCGCTGCTGACTGCACGACCGGAATTGATGGTGCATGAACTGACTATGGACTCTCTTACCGAAAGCCTGGAATGGGCCGATGTGGTGGTGATTGGTCCCGGTCTGGGCCAGCAAGAGTGGGGGAAAAAAGCCCTGCAAAAAGTTGAGAATTTTCGCAAACCGATGTTGTGGGATGCCGATGCATTGAACCTGCTGGCAATCAATCCCGATAAGCGTCACAATCGCGTGATCACGCCGCATCCTGGCGAGGCCGCACGGTTGTTAGGCTGTTCCGTCGCTGAAATTGAAAGTGACCGCTTACATTGCACCCAACGTCTGGTACAACGTTATGGCGGCGTAGCGGTGCTGAAAGGTGCCGGAACCGTGGTCGCCGCCCATCCTGACGCTTTAGGCATTATTGATGCCGGAAATGCAGGCATGGCGAGCGGCGGCATGGGCGATGTGCTCTCTGGTATTATTGGCGCATTGCTTGGGCAAAAAATGAGCCCTTATGATGCAGCCTGTGCGGGCTGTGTCGCGCACGGTGCGGCAGCTGACGTACTGGCGGCGCGTTTTGGAACGCGCGGGATGCTGGCAACCGATCTCTTTTCCACGCTACAGCGTATTGTTAACCCGGAAGTGACTGATAAAAACCATGATGAATCGAGTAATTCCGCTCCCTGATGAGCAGGCAACATTAGACCTGGGCGAGCGGGTAGCGAAAGCCTGCGATGGCGCAACCGTAATCTATCTGTATGGCGATTTAGGTGCAGGTAAAACCACCTTTAGCCGGGGCTTTTTACAGGCTCTGGGTCATCAGGGTAATGTCAAAAGCCCCACTTATACGCTGGTCGAACCCTATATGCTCGACAATTTAATGGTTTATCACTTTGATTTGTACCGCCTTGCCGATCCCGAGGAGCTGGAGTTTATGGGGATCCGCGATTATTTTGCCAACGATGCCATCTGCCTGGTGGAGTGGCCACAACAAGGTACAGGTGTTCTTCCTGACCCGGATGTCGAAATACACATTGATTATCAGGCACAAGGCCGTGAGGCGCGCGTGAGTGCGGTTTCCTCTGCGGGTGAATTGTTGCTGGCGCGTTTAGCCGGTTAACCTTTGAAAGGTGGCGGGATGATGTATCGCATCAGAAATTGGTTGGTAGCGACGTTGCTGCTGCTGTGCGCGCAGGTGGGTGCCGCGACGCTCTCTGATATTCAGGTTTCTAACGGCAACCAACAGGCGCGGATAACGTTGAGTTTTATTGGCGATCCTGATTATGCGTTTAGCCATCAAAGCAAACGCACCGTGGCGCTCGATATCAAACAAACGGGCGTGATTCAGGGACTGCCGTTGTTGTTCAGCGGCAATAATCTGGTGAAGGCGATTCGCTCTGGAACGCCTAAAGATGCACAAACGCTACGGCTGGTGGTCGATCTTACCGAAAATGGTAAAACCGAAGCGGTGAAGCGGCAGAATGGCAGCAATTACACTGTCGTCTTTACGATTAACGCCGATGTGCCGCCACCGCCTCCTCCGCCGCCTGTGGTTGCGAAACGCGTTGAAACGCCTGCGGTTGTCGCACCGCGCGTCAGCGAACCGGCGCGCAATCCGTTTAAAACGGAAAGTAACCGCACTACGGGTGTTATCAGCAGTAATACGGTAACGCGTCCGGCAGCGCGCGCGACGGCTAACACAGGCGATAAAATTATCATCGCTATTGATGCCGGACACGGCGGTCAGGATCCTGGCGCTATCGGCCCCGGTGGTACGCGGGAGAAAAATGTCACCATCGCCATCGCGCGTAAATTGCGTACTTTGCTCAATAACGATCCGATGTTTAAAGGCGTTTTAACCCGTGACGGGGATTACTTTATCTCGGTGATGGGGCGCAGTGATGTGGCACGTAAGCAAAACGCCAATTTCCTTGTATCGATTCATGCCGATGCCGCACCAAACCGTAGTGCCACCGGTGCCTCTGTATGGGTGCTCTCAAAGCGTCGCGCCAACAGCGAAATGGCAAGCTGGCTGGAACAGCATGAGAAGCAGTCGGAGCTGCTGGGCGGGGCGGGTGATGTGCTGGCGAACAGTCAGTCTGACCCCTATTTAAGCCAGGCGGTGCTGGATTTACAGTTCGGTCATTCCCAGCGGGTAGGGTATGATGTAGCGACCAGTATGATCAGTCAGTTGCAACGCATTGGCGAAATACATAAACGCCGACCAGAACACGCGAGTCTCGGCGTTCTGCGTTCGCCGGATATTCCGTCAGTACTGGTCGAAACCGGTTTTATCAGTAACAACAGCGAAGAACGTTTGCTGGCGAGCGACGATTACCAACAACAGCTGGCAGAAGCCATTTACAAAGGCCTGCGCAATTACTTCCTTGCGCATCCGATGCAATCTGCGCCGCAGGGTGCAACGGCACAAACGGCCAGTACGGTGACGACGCCAGATCGCACGCTGCCAAACTAAGGACGATTGATGCCAATTCAGGTCTTACCGCCACAACTGGCGAACCAGATTGCCGCAGGTGAGGTGGTCGAGCGACCTGCGTCGGTAGTCAAAGAACTGGTGGAAAACAGCCTCGATGCAGGTGCGACGCGTATCGATATTGATATCGAACGCGGTGGGGCGAAACTTATTCGCATTCGTGATAACGGCTGCGGTATCAAAAAAGACGAGCTGGCGCTGGCGCTGGCGCGTCATGCCACCAGTAAAATCGCCTCTCTGGACGATCTCGAAGCCATTATCAGTCTGGGCTTTCGCGGTGAGGCGCTGGCGAGTATCAGTTCGGTTTCCCGCCTGACGCTCACTTCACGCACCGCAGAACAGCAGGAAGCCTGGCAGGCCTATGCCGAAGGGCGCGATATGGACGTGACGGTTAAACCGGCGGCGCATCCGGTGGGAACGACGCTGGAGGTGCTGGACCTGTTCTACAACACCCCGGCGCGGCGCAAATTCCTGCGCACCGAGAAAACCGAATTTAACCATATCGATGAAATCATCCGCCGCATTGCGCTGGCGCGTTTCGACGTCACTATCAGTCTGTCGCATAACGGCAAAATCGTACGCCAGTATCGTGCAGTGCCGGAAGGCGGGCAAAAAGAACGGCGTTTAGGCGCGATTTGCGGCACCGCTTTTCTCGAACAAGCGCTGGCGATTGAATGGCAACACGGCGATCTCACGCTGCGCGGCTGGGTGGCCGATCCAAATCACACTACGCCCGCACTGGCAGAAATTCAGTATTGCTACGTGAACGGTCGCATGATGCGCGATCGCCTGATCAATCACGCGATCCGCCAGGCCTGCGAAGACAAACTGGGGGCCGATCAGCAACCGGCATTTGTGTTGTATCTGGAGATCGACCCGCATCAGGTGGACGTCAACGTGCACCCTGCCAAACACGAAGTGCGTTTCCATCAGTCGCGTCTGGTGCATGACTTTATCTATCAGGGCGTGCTGAGCGTGCTACAACAGCAACTGGAAACGCCGCTACCGCTGGACGATGAACCACAACCTGCACCGCGTGCCATTCCGGAAAATCGCGTGGCGGCTGGGCGCAATCACTTTGCTGAACCGGCAGTTCGTGAGCCGGTAGCTCCGCGCTACTCTCCTGCGCCCGCCTCAGGCAGTCGTCCGGCTGCCTCCTGGCCGAATGCGCAGCCTGGTTACCAGAAACAGCAAGGTGAAGTGTATCGCCAGCTTTTGCAAACGCCCGCTCCGATGCAAAAACCAAAAGCGCCAGAACCGCAGGAACCTGCACTTGCGGCGAACAGTCAGAGTTTTGGTCGGGTACTGACTATCGTCCATTCCGACTGTGCGTTGCTTGAGCGCGATGGCAACATTTCACTTTTATCCTTGCCAGTGGCAGAACGTTGGCTGCGTCAGGCACAATTGACGCCGGGTGAAGTGCCAGTTTGCGCCCAACCGCTGCTTATTCCGTTGCGGCTAAAAGTTTCTGGCGAAGAAAAATCGGCATTAGAAAAAGCGCAGTCTGCCTTGGCGGAACTGGGTATTGATTTCCAGTCCGATGCGCAGCATGTGACCATCAGGGCCGTGCCTTTACCCTTACGCCAACAAAATTTACAAATCTTGATTCCTGAACTGATAGGCTACCTGGCGAAGCAGTCCGTATTCGAACCTGGCAATATTGCGCAGTGGATTGCACGAAATCTGATGAGCGAACATGCGCAGTGGTCAATGGCACAGGCCATAACCCTGCTGGCGGACGTGGAACGGTTATGTCCGCAACTTGTGAAAACGCCGCCGGGTGGTCTGTTACAATCTGTTGATTTACATCCGGCGATAAAAGCCCTGAAAGATGAGTGATATCAGTAAGGCGAGCCTGCCTAAGGCGATTTTTTTGATGGGGCCGACGGCCTCCGGTAAAACAGCGTTAGCCATTGAGCTGCGTAAAATTTTACCAGTAGAGTTGATAAGCGTTGATTCTGCCCTTATTTACAAAGGGATGGATATCGGGACGGCGAAGCCGAACGCTGAAGAGTTACTCGCCGCGCCGCACCGATTGCTGAATATTCGCGATCCGTCGCAGGCTTACTCGGCTGCTGATTTTCGCCGCGATGCGCTGGCGGAAATGGCCGATATCACCGCGGCGGGGCGGATCCCACTATTAGTGGGCGGTACGATGTTGTATTTCAAGGCATTGCTGGAAGGGTTGTCGCCGCTACCGTCGGCAGACCCGGAAGTACGGGCCAGAATTGAGCAACAGGCGGCAGAGCAAGGTTGGGAGTCATTGCATCGTCAACTTCAGGAGGTAGATCCGGTTGCGGCAGCAAGGATTCATCCAAATGATCCACAAAGGCTTTCCCGGGCACTGGAAGTTTTTTTCATTTCGGGTAAAACTTTAACGGAACTGACGCAAACGTCAGGAGACGCTCTACCGTATCAGGTGCATCAGTTCGCCATCGCCCCGGCGAGCCGTGAACTGCTCCATCAACGAATTGAGCAGCGTTTTCATCAGATGTTGGCTTCAGGTTTTGAAGCAGAAGTCCGGGCGCTTTTTGCCCGAGGAGATTTGCATACGGATTTGCCTTCCATTCGTTGCGTGGGTTATCGCCAGATGTGGTCTTACCTTGAAGGCGAAATCTCATACGATGAAATGGTTTATCGAGGTGTTTGCGCCACGAGACAGTTGGCGAAGCGGCAGATAACCTGGCTGCGTGGTTGGGAAGGGGTTCACTGGCTTGACAGTGAAAAACCAGAACAGGCGCGTGACGAAGTATTACAGGTTGTTGGTGCTATCGCAGGCTGAATGTGTACAATTGAGACGTATCGTGCGCAATTTTTTCAGAATCGAAAGGTTCAAAGTACAAATAAGCATATAAGGAAAAGAGAGAATGGCTAAGGGGCAATCTTTACAAGATCCGTTCCTGAACGCACTGCGTCGGGAACGTGTTCCAGTTTCTATTTATTTGGTGAATGGTATTAAGCTGCAAGGACAAATCGAGTCTTTTGATCAGTTCGTGATCCTGTTGAAAAACACGGTCAGCCAGATGGTTTACAAGCACGCGATTTCTACTGTTGTCCCGTCTCGCCCGGTTTCTCATCACAGTAACAACGCCGGTGGCGGTACCAGCAGTAACTATCATCATGGTAGCAGCGCGCAGAATACTTCCGCGCAACAGGACAGCGAAGAAACCGAATAAGGTTTCGGGCTATTTTTTTACACGGGGAGCCAGCGATCCTGCGTTCCCCGCTGATCTATTTAGAGGGTTATACGCTTGTTTGACCGTTATGATGCTGGTGAGCAGGCGGTACTGGTACACATCTATTTTACGCAAGACAAAGATATGGAAGACCTCCAGGAGTTTGAATCTCTGGTCTCTTCCGCCGGTGTCGAAGCATTGCAGGTGATTACCGGTAGCCGTAAAGCGCCGCACCCAAAGTATTTTGTAGGTGAAGGTAAAGCAGTTGAAATTGCGGAAGCCGTAAAAGCGACAGGAGCTTCGGTCGTTCTTTTTGACCATGCCCTGAGCCCGGCGCAGGAGCGTAACCTGGAGCGTTTGTGCGAGTGTCGTGTCATCGACCGCACCGGCCTTATTTTAGATATTTTCGCCCAACGTGCGCGTACCCATGAGGGTAAGTTGCAGGTTGAGTTGGCGCAGTTGCGCCATCTGGCTACGCGCCTGGTGCGTGGCTGGACCCACCTTGAAAGACAGAAAGGCGGGATTGGTTTGCGTGGTCCGGGTGAAACCCAGCTCGAAACCGACCGTCGTTTGTTGCGTAATCGCATCGTGCAGATACAGTCGCGCCTGGAAAGAGTTGAAAAGCAGCGTGAGCAGGGGCGGCAATCGCGTATCAAAGCCGACGTTCCTACTGTTTCGCTGGTGGGATATACCAACGCCGGTAAATCTACTCTTTTCAATCGCATCACCGAAGCGCGGGTCTACGCGGCAGACCAGTTGTTTGCCACCCTCGACCCGACGTTGCGGCGTATTGACGTTGCGGATGTCGGTGAAACCGTGTTGGCAGATACCGTAGGGTTTATTCGCCACCTGCCGCACGATCTGGTGGCGGCATTTAAAGCCACGTTACAAGAGACGCGGCAAGCCACATTGCTGCTGCACGTCATTGACGCGGCGGATGTGCGTGTACAAGAAAACATCGAAGCGGTGAATACGGTTCTTGAAGAGATTGATGCTCACGAGATCCCAACCCTGCTGGTGATGAACAAGATCGATATGCTGGACGATTTCGAACCGCGTATTGACAGAGATGAAGAGAACAAACCGATCCGTGTCTGGCTTTCTGCGCAGACCGGAGCGGGGATACCACAGCTTTTTCAGGCTTTGACGGAGCGTCTTTCCGGCGAGGTGGCGCAGCATACATTGCGTCTGCCGCCGCAGGAAGGGCGCCTGAGAAGTCGTTTTTATCAGCTTCAGGCAATAGAAAAAGAGTGGATGGAGGAGGACGGCAGCGTAAGTCTGCAAGTTCGTATGCCGATCGTTGACTGGCGTCGCCTCTGCAAACAAGAACCGGCGTTGATCGATTACCTGATCTAACGGCGTAGCGTCTGAAGCGTGGAGTCATATCCTCTGGCGTCGAAAGACAACAGGGATCACCGCATAACAAATATGGAGCACAAACATGGCGTGGAATCAGCCCGGTAATAACGGACAAGACCGCGACCCGTGGGGAAGCAGCAAACCTGGCGGCAACTCTGAGGGAAATGGAAACAAAGGCGGTCGCGATCAAGGGCCACCTGATTTAGATGATATCTTCCGCAAACTGAGCAAAAAGCTCGGTGGTCTGGGCGGCGGTAAAGGCACCGGATCTGGCGGTGGCAGTTCATCGCAAGGCCCGCGCCCGCAGCTTGGCGGTCGCGTCGTTACCATCGCAGCGGCAGCGATTGTCATTATCTGGGCGGCCAGTGGTTTCTATACCATTAAAGAAGCCGAACGCGGCGTGGTAACACGCTTTGGTAAATTCAGCCATCTGGTTGAGCCGGGTCTGAACTGGAAACCGACGTTTATCGACGAAGTCAAACCGGTGAACGTGGAAGCCGTGCGTGAACTGGCAGCTTCTGGTGTGATGCTGACGTCGGACGAGAACGTAGTGCGCGTTGAGATGAACGTGCAGTACCGCGTCACCGATCCGGAAAAATATCTGTATAGCGTGACCAGCCCGGATGACAGTCTGCGTCAGGCTACCGACAGCGCCCTGCGCGGGGTTATCGGTAAATACACCATGGACCGCATTCTGACGGAAGGTCGTACCGTGATTCGTAGCGATACTCAGCGCGAACTGGAAGAGACGATTCGTCCGTATGACATGGGCATCACTCTGCTGGACGTCAACTTCCAGGCTGCTCGTCCGCCGGAAGAAGTAAAAGCGGCGTTTGACGATGCGATTGCCGCGCGTGAAAACGAACAGCAATACATTCGTGAAGCAGAAGCGTATACCAACGAAGTTCAGCCGCGTGCGAACGGTCAGGCGCAACGTATCCTCGAAGAGGCGCGTGCGTACAAGGCCCAGACCATCCTGGAAGCTCAGGGTGAAGTGGCGCGCTTTGCTAAACTTCTGCCGGAATATAAAGCCGCGCCGGAAATTACTCGCGAGCGTCTGTATATCGAGACGATGGAAAAAGTGTTGGGCAACACCCGCAAAGTGCTGGTTAACGATAAAGGTGGAAACCTGATGGTTCTGCCGTTAGACCAGATGCTGAAAAGTGGTAACGCCCCTGCGGCGAAGAGCGATAACGGTGCCAGCAATCTGCTGCGTCTGCCGCCAGCCTCTTCCTCCACAACCAGTGGAGCAAGCAACACGTCGTCCACCAGTCAGGGCGATATTATGGACCAACGCCGCGCCAACGCGCAGCGTAACGACTACCAGCGTCAGGGGGAATAACGATGCGTAAGTCAGTTATCGCGATTATCATCATCGTGCTGGTAGTGCTTTACATGTCTGTCTTTGTCGTCAAAGAAGGTGAGCGCGGTATTACGCTGCGTTTTGGTAAGGTACTGCGTGACGATGACAACAAACCTCTGGTTTATGAGCCGGGTCTGCATTTCAAGATACCGTTCATTGAAACGGTGAAAATGCTCGACGCACGTATTCAGACCATGGACAACCAGGCCGACCGCTTTGTGACCAAAGAGAAGAAAGACCTGATCGTCGACTCTTACATCAAATGGCGCATCAGCGATTTCAGCCGTTACTATCTGGCAACGGGTGGTGGCGACATTTCGCAAGCGGAAGTGCTGTTGAAACGTAAGTTCTCTGACCGTCTGCGTTCTGAAATTGGTCGCCTGGACGTGAAAGACATCGTCACCGATTCTCGTGGTCGTCTGACCCTCGAAGTACGTGACGCGCTGAACTCCGGTTCTGCGGGTACAGAAGATGAAGTTACTACCCCTGCAGCAGATAACGCCATTGCCGAAGCGGCAGAGCGCGTAACGGCTGAGACGAAGGGCAAAGTTCCGGTCATCAATCCGAACAGTATGGCGGCGCTGGGTATTGAAGTTGTCGATGTGCGAATTAAGCAGATCAACCTGCCGACCGAAGTGTCTGAAGCGATCTACAACCGTATGCGCGCCGAGCGTGAAGCGGTAGCGCGTCGTCACCGTTCACAAGGTCAGGAAGAAGCGGAAAAACTGCGTGCAACTGCCGACTATGAAGTGACCAGAACGCTGGCAGAAGCTGAGCGTCAGGGCCGCATCATGCGTGGTGAAGGCGATGCAGAAGCAGCCAAACTGTTTGCTGATGCATTCAGTAAAGATCCGGACTTCTACGCATTCATCCGTAGCCTGCGTGCTTATGAGAACAGCTTCTCTGGCAATCAGGACGTGATGGTCATGAGCCCGGACAGCGATTTCTTCCGCTACATGAAGACGCCGACTTCCGCAACGCGTTAATATAACGACTGCGGTACAGGTCAATAAAGCCACCACATCCTCAGGGATGTCGGTGGTTTTCTTTTTCTATAAGGATAATGAATGAATTCGACAATCTGGCTGGCGCTTGCCCTGGTTTTGGTACTGGAAGGTTTAGGGCCGATGCTTTACCCGAAGGCATGGAAGAAGATGATCTCTGCAATGACCAATTTGCCCGATAATATTTTACGTCGTTTTGGCGGTGGACTTGTGGTTGCGGGCGTTGTGGTCTACTACATGTTGAGGAAAACGATTGGCTGAACAAAAAACAGACTGATCGAGGTCATTTTTGAGTGCAAAAAGTGCTGTAACTCTGAAAAAGCGATGGTAGAATCCATTTTTAAGCAAACGGTGATTTTGAAAAATGGGTAACAACGTCGTCGTACTGGGCACCCAATGGGGTGACGAAGGTAAAGGTAAGATCGTCGATCTTCTGACTGAACGGGCTAAATATGTTGTACGCTACCAGGGCGGTCACAACGCAGGCCATACTCTCGTAATCAACGGTGAAAAAACCGTTCTCCATCTTATTCCATCAGGTATTCTCCGCGAGAATGTAACCAGCATCATCGGTAACGGTGTTGTGCTGTCTCCGGCCGCGCTGATGAAAGAGATGAAAGAACTGGAAGACCGTGGCATCCCCGTTCGTGAGCGTCTGCTGCTGTCTGAAGCATGTCCGCTGATCCTTGATTATCACGTTGCGCTGGATAACGCGCGTGAGAAAGCGCGTGGCGCGAAAGCGATCGGCACCACCGGTCGTGGTATCGGGCCTGCTTATGAAGATAAAGTAGCACGTCGCGGTCTGCGTGTTGGCGACCTTTTCGACAAAGAAACCTTCGCTGAAAAACTGAAAGAAGTGATGGAATATCACAACTTCCAGTTGGTTAACTACTACAAAGCTGAAGCGGTTGATTACCAGAAAGTTCTGGATGATACGATGGCTGTTGCCGACATCCTGACTTCTATGGTGGTTGACGTTTCTGACCTGCTCGACCAGGCGCGTCAGCGTGGCGATTTCGTCATGTTTGAAGGTGCGCAGGGTACGCTGCTGGATATCGACCACGGTACTTATCCGTACGTAACTTCTTCCAACACCACTGCTGGTGGCGTGGCGACCGGTTCCGGCCTGGGCCCGCGTTATGTTGATTACGTTCTGGGTATCCTCAAAGCTTACTCCACTCGTGTAGGTGCAGGTCCGTTCCCGACCGAACTGTTTGATGAAACTGGCGAGTTCCTCTGCAAGCAGGGTAACGAATTCGGCGCAACTACGGGGCGTCGTCGTCGTACCGGCTGGCTGGACACCGTTGCCGTTCGTCGTGCGGTACAGCTGAACTCCCTGTCTGGCTTCTGCCTGACTAAACTGGACGTTCTGGATGGCCTGAAAGAGGTTAAACTCTGCGTGGCTTACCGTATGCCGGATGGTCGCGAAGTGACTACCACTCCGCTGGCAGCTGACGACTGGAAAGGTGTAGAGCCGATTTACGAAACCATGCCGGGCTGGTCTGAATCCACCTTCGGCGTGAAAGATCGTAGCGGCCTGCCGCAGGCGGCGCTGAACTATATCAAGCGTATTGAAGAGCTGACTGGTGTGCCGATCGATATCATCTCTACCGGTCCGGATCGTACTGAAACCATGATTCTGCGCGACCCGTTCGACGCGTAATTCTGGTACGCCTGGCAGATATTTTGCCTGCCGGGCGAACAGTGTGATACATTGCTGTGTCGGGTAAGCCATTACGCTATCCGACACAGTGTTAAATCCTCGCTTTTTTCCTTCCCCGAACTGAAATAAATTAGCGACACAGCTTGTGGCTGGTTTATCATCAATATAAATGTATTTTTTCCCGATTTCCCTTTTGAGGTTGATGTGCAGTTAACGAGTTTCACTGATTACGGATTACGTGCGCTGATCTACATGGCGTCATTGCCAGAAGGGCGGATGACCAGTATTTCTGAAGTGACTGACGTCTACGGCGTCTCCCGTAATCATATGGTCAAAATAATCAATCAACTTAGTCGTGCCGGCTACGTGACTGCTGTTCGTGGAAAAAATGGCGGCATTCGCCTGGGTAAACCGGCGAGTGCGATACGTATTGGTGATGTGGTGCGCGAGCTGGAGCCCTTATCGCTGGTGAATTGCAGCAGTGAGTTTTGCCACATTACACCTGCCTGTAGGTTGAAACAGGCACTTTCTAAGGCTGTGCAAAGTTTTCTTACGGAACTGGATAACTACACGCTTGCCGATTTGGTTGAAGAGAATCAACCGCTTTATAAATTATTGCTGGTGGAGTGACGAAAATCTTCATCAGAGATGACAACGGAGGAACCGAGATGTCACAAGATCCTTTCCAGGAACGCGAAGCTGAAAAATACGCGAATCCCATCCCTAGTCGGGAATTTATCCTCGAACATTTAACCAAACGTGAAAAACCGGCCAGCCGTGATGAGCTGGCGGTAGAACTGCACATTGAAGGCGAAGAGCAGCTTGAAGGCCTGCGTCGCCGCCTGCGCGCGATGGAGCGCGATGGTCAACTGGTCTTCACTCGTCGTCAGTGCTATGCGCTGCCGGAACGCCTCGACCTGGTGAAAGGTACCGTTATTGGCCACCGTGATGGCTACGGCTTTCTGCGGGTTGAAGGGCGTAAAGATGATTTGTATCTCTCCAGCGAGCAGATGAAAACCTGCATTCATGGCGATCAGGTGCTGGCTCAGCCGCTGGGTGCTGACCGTAAAGGTCGTCGTGAAGCGCGTATTGTCCGCGTACTGGTGCCAAAAACCAGCCAGATTGTTGGTCGCTACTTTACCGAAGCGGGCGTCGGCTTTGTGGTTCCTGACGACAGCCGTCTGAGCTTCGATATCTTAATCCCGCCCGATCAGATCATGGGCGCGCGGATGGGCTTTGTGGTCGTAGTCGAACTGACTCAGCGTCCGACTCGCCGCACCAAAGCGGTGGGTAAAATCGTCGAAGTGCTGGGCGACAATATGGGCACCGGCATGGCGGTTGATATCGCTCTGCGTACCCATGAAATTCCGTACATCTGGCCGCAGGCTGTTGAGCAACAGGTTGCCGGGCTGAAAGAAGAAGTGCCGGAAGAAGCAAAAGCGGGCCGTGTTGATCTGCGCGATTTACCGCTGGTCACCATTGATGGCGAAGACGCCCGTGACTTTGACGATGCAGTTTACTGCGAGAAAAAACGCGGCGGCGGCTGGCGTTTATGGGTCGCGATTGCCGACGTCAGCTACTATGTGCGTCCGTCAACGCCGCTGGACAGAGAAGCGCGTAACCGTGGCACGTCGGTGTACTTCCCTTCGCAGGTTATCCCGATGCTGCCGGAAGTGCTCTCTAACGGCCTGTGTTCGCTCAACCCGCAGGTAGACCGCCTGTGTATGGTGTGCGAGATGACGGTTTCGTCGAAAGGCCGCCTGACGGGCTACAAATTCTACGAAGCGGTGATGAGCTCTCACGCGCGTCTGACCTACACCAAAGTCTGGCATATTCTGCAGGGCGATCAGGATCTGCGCGAGCAGTACGCCCCGCTGGTTAAGCATCTCGAAGAGTTGCATAACCTCTATAAAGTGCTGGATAAAGCCCGTGAAGAACGCGGTGGGATCTCATTTGAGAGCGAAGAAGCGAAGTTCATTTTCAACGCTGAACGCCGTATTGAACGTATCGAACAGACCCAGCGTAACGACGCGCACAAATTAATTGAAGAGTGCATGATTCTGGCGAATATCTCGGCGGCGCGTTTCGTTGAGAAAGCGAAAGAACCGGCACTGTTCCGTATTCACGACAAGCCGAGCACCGAAGCGATTACCTCTTTCCGTTCAGTGCTGGCGGAGCTGGGGCTGGAACTGCCGGGCGGTAACAAGCCGGAACCGCGTGACTACGCGGAGCTGCTGGAGTCGGTTGCCGATCGTCCTGATGCAGAAATGCTGCAAACCATGCTGCTGCGCTCGATGAAACAGGCGATTTACGATCCAGAAAACCGTGGTCACTTTGGCCTGGCATTGCAGTCCTATGCGCACTTTACTTCGCCGATTCGTCGTTATCCAGACCTGACGCTGCACCGCGCCATTAAATATCTGCTGGCGAAAGAGCAGGGGCATCAGGGCAACACCACTGAAACCGGCGGCTACCATTATTCGATGGAAGAGATGCTGCAACTGGGTCAGCACTGTTCGATGGCGGAACGTCGTGCCGACGAAGCAACGCGCGATGTGGCTGACTGGCTGAAGTGTGACTTCATGCTCGACCAGGTAGGTAACGTCTTTAAAGGCGTAATTTCCAGCGTCACTGGCTTTGGCTTCTTCGTCCGTCTGGACGACTTGTTCATTGATGGTCTGGTCCATGTCTCTTCGCTGGACAATGACTACTATCGCTTTGACCAGGTAGGGCAACGCCTGATGGGGGAATCCAGCGGTCAGACTTATCGCCTGGGCGATCGCGTGGAAGTTCGCGTCGAAGCGGTTAATATGGACGAGCGCAAAATCGACTTTAGCCTGATCTCCAGCGAACGCGCACCGCGCAACGTCGGTAAAACGGCGCGCGAGAAAGCGAAAAAAGGCGATGCAGGTAAAAAAGGCGGCAAGCGTCGTCAGGTCGGTAAAAAGGTAAACTTTGAGCCAGACAGCGCCTTCCGCGGTGAGAAAAAAACGAAGCCGAAAGCGGCGAAGAAAGACGCGAGAAAAGCGAAAAAGCCATCGGCGAAAACGCAGAAAATAGCTGCAGCGACCAAAGCGAAGCGTGCGGCGAAGAAAAAAGTGGCAGAGTGATCAATACCCTCTTTAAAAGAAGAGGGTTAGATTGCTGACAAAATGCGCTTTGTTCATGCCGGATGCGGCGTGAACGCCTTATCCGGCCTACATAATCACGCAAATTCAATATATTGCAGAGATCATGTAGGCCGGATAAACGTAGTGCATCAGGCAAAACGTAAACAGCGAGTACATTAATGAGCGAAATGATTTACGGCATCCACGCAGTGCAGGCCCTGCTGGAGCGCGCCCCTGAACGTTTTCAGGAAGTCTTTATTTTAAAAGGCCGTGAAGATAAACGTCTGTTACCGCTGATTCACGCCCTTGAGTCTCAGGGCGTGGTTATCCAGTTGGCAAACCGCCAATATCTCGACGAGAAAAGCGACGGTGCCGTGCATCAGGGCATTATCGCCCGCGTGAAGCCAGGACGTCAGTATCAGGAAAACGATCTGCCGGATCTGATCGCTTCGCTCGATCAACCGTTCCTGCTGATCCTCGACGGCGTAACCGATCCGCACAACCTCGGCGCGTGCCTGCGTAGTGCGGACGCCGCAGGCGTTCATGCGGTGATTGTGCCGAAAGATCGCTCCGCACAGCTCAACGCTACGGCGAAAAAAGTAGCCTGCGGCGCGGCAGAAAGCGTTCCGCTGATTCGGGTGACTAACCTTGCGCGCACCATGCGTATGTTGCAGGAAGAGAATATCTGGATCGTCGGTACGGCAGGCGAGGCGGATCATACACTCTATCAGAGCAAAATGACCGGACGCCTGGCGCTGGTGATGGGTGCGGAAGGTGAAGGTATGCGTCGCCTGACTCGTGAACATTGCGATGAGTTGATCAGCATCCCGATGGCTGGAAGCGTTTCTTCCCTGAACGTTTCGGTTGCGACCGGAATTTGCTTATTTGAAGCGGTGCGCCAGCGCAGCTAGTTCATCGCTATCCATTCAATGGATATTTTGTTAGCCCGATAATTTTTACGTATCGGGCTTCGAATGGAAAATACCCTTAATGGTGGGAATCAATACCGATATTGATATCCTGTAAGGTGTTGAGTTCCTGTTCAATACGCGAACGTGCATTCAGCAGGATACGCGTGACATCGGCAATTTTTTCTTTTGTCGCACGAAATACGGGTATTGAAATGCTGATGGCGGCAAGCGTTTTATTTCGCTGTTTTAAGGCAACAGCATAACATACCGTCTCCTCATTGATTTCCCTGTTATCAAATGCATACCCATTTACTCTGGCATCCTCAAGTTGTTGGCGCAATTGTTCCAGGGTCGTAACGCTATACGATGTCATGGGAACAAAACCGTCAGGGTAGAGTTGCTGAATTTGTTGATCACTGTATTCACAGATAATGGCTTTTCCCAGCGCAGAATAGATAGCAGGCAGACGAGTCCCAATATGTGAAACCAGTTGTACGGTTTGTGCCGCCTGCACCTTATTGATATATAAAACATCTGCACCGTCCAGGATCCCCATCTGACAAACCTCATTGCACTCTTTGACAATGTTGTTCATCTCTTTGTAAACCATTTTTAACCAGTACGATCTGTCGAGGAAAGCACGGGACAGAATCGAGCAGGAGATCCCCAGATTATAAAGCTGGGTATTAGCGTCATAACTGATGTACCGCTGTTCAACCAGCGTTTTGAGGATGGGAAAAATCGTTCCTTTCAGGATGCCTGTTTTTTCCGAAAGGTGAGTTAATGAAACACCCTGATTCTCCGCTGCCAGTGCTTCCAGTATCTCTAACACCCGGATGGTAGGCTTATGTTCCATAATGACTATTTCCCTTACCATGAGTAATGCACCATTCTAGGGAGAATTATAATTCAAGTAAATAAACCCCCTCGCGTTCCTTGACTGCTGTTGACCCCATCAGTCCTTTTTTAGCGTGATACTGGTCATAAAACGGATAAAAAAAGAACTGTGATTGTTTTTTATGCAGGCCTCTGGCGTAATTACTCCAAATCTATCAATAACTTATGTGTATCACTTCTGTGATTGGCTAAATTTGACTTATTTCTGAGGTTGGGTATACTCATTTTAGTTTGTATTTAAAAACGTTGTTTGTATATATGAACAATAAAACTATGATGAGGTAGGCATGAAAAGTCGTTACATAACCCCCGTTGTCACCATATTTGATGAACAAGGGCGAATCGATCCTGAGCAAAACACTCAGGTTTATGATTTTATTAAAAATCACGTGTCCGGGTTTGTTGTGATGGGCAGTACTGGTGAGTTTTTTTCGCTTAATATGGAAAACGCCCGCCAAATGATTAAAACCTGTAGTGAGTTTTCCCGAGGCGATATGAAGGTTTATGCCGGAGCCAGTCGCATGGACGTCAATGAATCAATATCACTGGCCAATTACGCCTGGGAGCAAGGATTGGATGGTGTGATGATCATCAGTCCTTATTATTTCCCTCTGGATGATGAAGCTATTTTTGATTTCTACAGTACGATTGCAAGCCAAACCCCGGCTCATATTTTTATTTATAACTTCCCGGAGAGAACCGGGTACAGCGTATCACCAGAGATTTGTTTACGACTGGCAGATAAATATCCCAATATTATTGGTATGAAAGATACCGTCCCTGATGCTTTCCATACTGCGCAGGTTATCAATACCGTAAAGAAAAATATCCCTCATTTTGAAGTGTATGCAGGATATGACAATAATTTTGCCCACAACATACTATCTGGTGGAGATGGCTGTATTGGTGGTTTATCCAATATTGTCCCTGAATTTTTTGCCTCCTGGATGCAAGCATTCACGAATGACGATTTACTTGCAGTCGCGCAGCATCAGCAGATAGTCGATCAACTAATGGCCGTTTACAGCGTGAATTCTCCTTTTATTCCCACTTTCAAAAAAGCCCTTCAGTTAAAGGGGGTTATTCAATCAGAACGGTGTTCTTCACCATTTAATATACTTGATGATATTCAATCCCGGAGATTGCAGGAAATTTTATCTGTCACCGATTATTATAAATAATATAAAACCTATAAATAGAATATCTTACCAACAGAACTAAGGATTTATTTATGGCTAATATAACCCAATACGATAATCCGCTGTTGAATTCCGCAATTCAAAAATCGTGGAAACGTTTAGTACCCTTAATGTTCATAATGTATTTTGTTGCCTTTATTGATCGGGTAAATGTTGGCTTTGCCAAAGATGCAATGAAACTGGATATTGGATTATCAGAGTCGGCATTCGCTCTCGGTGCAGGAATATTTTTCGCTGCCTATGCACTTTTCGGCATTCCAGCTAACCTGATCCTCAATAAAATCGGCGCACAAAAGTGGTTAAGTATTACAACTGCAATTTGGGGCCTTCTCTCGGCAATGATGGGATTTGTCACCGGTGAAACGCAATTTATTATTTTGCGCTTTCTGTTAGGGCTGGGCGAGGCGGGGTTCTATCCCGGAATTTTACTGCTCGCATCCATTTATTTTCCTAACAAGGTTCGCGGATCGGTCGTGGGAATATTTGTGTTGGGGGTGCCGCTGGCGTTAACGCTCGGTTCGCCAATATCGGGAGCTTTACTTGAACTACATGGCTGGATGGGACGTCCAGGATGGTTCTGGATGTTTGTCATTGAGGGATTGCCGGCATTAGTGCTTGGTATCTTTACCTGGTTCTACCTTGATGATAATCCGACGAAAGCGCGATTTCTTACCCAGGAAGAAAAAGACGCTTTGAATAAGCAACTGGAATCTGAACGACAGAAAACAGAAACCAGTTCAGTGATTTCAGCATTGAAAAATGCCAAAGTTTGGCATCTGGCATTAATCTACGGCACCATCCAGATATCAGTATATGGTTTAATGTTTTTCCTTCCGTCACAGGTTGCATCGCTGATGGGAGAAAGCCTTGGCTTTAAGCAGTCATTAGTCGCGGCAATACCATGGGCGTGCTCTGCTTGTGGCGTCTATTACATTCCGCGAATTGCTGACCGCAATCCTTCCCGGCGTGTGGCCATTTCGGTTATGTGTATGTTGGCTGCTGCTGTCGGCCTTGCCCTTTCCGCATTTGCGGGGCCTGTTGTGGCGATTGGTGCACTTTGTTTAAGTGCGGTTGGTTTCCTCTCAGTACAGCCAATATTCTGGACTTTCCCTCCACAACTTCTTACTGGTCCGGCACTGGCTGCGGGGATCGGTTTTTGCACCACGATGGGCGCTTTCTGCTCGTTCCTTGCTCCTCTTATCCGTGTTGAGGTTGATCGGGCAATGGATAGCAGCATCGCCGGATTGATGGCGTTGTCTGTAATTACTATCGGCTGCGCATTATTGATTGGATTGCTGCAAAAGAGCCAACAGGCAGCAAAAGCATACAGTTAATAAGATTGAACATCTGACTGGAAGAATATGATTATGCAAAAAATATTACGTATCGACAGTAACGATAATCTCATTGTCGCGTTGAAAGACCTGCACGCTGGAGAATCGTACTCGTGGGATGACGACAACATAACGTTAGTAACTGATGTTAAGGCTAAACATAAGTTTGCGACGCAAGATATTCCTCTGGATGGCATTGTTTCGATGTACGGTACGCCAGTTGGCAAGGCCACGCGTCCCATCGTTAAGGGAGAAGCGATTACCGTTGATAATATTCGCCACTATGCAGCTCCTGTCACACTGGAGGATGTTGAACCCTACCACTGGCAGGCACCGGATGTCTCTGAATGGAGCACCCGCACTTTTAAAGGTTATGTCCGTGACGATGGCAGAGTGGGTACTGCCAGTTACTGGTTAGTCTTTCCATTGGTATTTTGCGAGAACCGTAATGTCAGTAAGTTAACCAATGCTTTGAATGATGCTTTGGGTTATACCAATAACTCACTGAAAAAGTTTGCTCTTAATCTGACGTCCGGTAGCGATGAACTGATCGAAACCGCGAGAATGTTCCCGCATATTGAAGGTGTTCGCTGTATTACGGTCACCAGTGGTTGTGGTGGTGCAACTTCAGACTGTGAAACTATGTGCGATGTATTAGCTGCTTATGCTGACCATCCGAATGTAATCGGTATGACGGTATTCAGTTTAGGATGTGAAAAAGCGCAGCAGAAAATGTTTAAGGATGCGCTGGCGAGACGTAATCCTGAATTTGATAAACCTGCGCTCTACTTTCTCCAACAGGAGTGGGACAGCGAAGAGCGGATGATGCAGACCGCTTTACAGCAGACTTTCGAGGCAATGAAAGCGGTGAAGCCGACAGAAAGAGTAGAGGTCCCTCTTTCCTGTCTCAAAGTGGGGATGAAGTGTGGTGGTTCCGATGGTTTTTCTGGTATCTCCGGCAACCCTGCAATGGGGCTGGTTTCTGACTGGTTGACAACGCTTGGTGGCGCTTCCGGGTTAGCAGAATTTCCAGAATTATGTGGGGCAGAAGGTGATATGGTTAAGCGTTGTATTAATCTTGAGGATAAAAAAAAGTTCCTCAATCTAATGCAAGGCTACGAAAAGACAGCGAACTTTTTCGATACCACCATTGCGGATAACCCAAGTTTTGGCAACATCGCGGATGGGTTGATTACTGACGCAATAAAATCTACCGGAGCAGCGAAAAAAGGCGGGCGAGCGCCAATTGTGAGTGTATGCGATTACGCTGAACCGATGCCCGATAGTGGATTATCGTTGGTGTGTACTCCGGGCAATGACGTGGACGCGGTAACCGGATTGGTAGCAGCAGGATGTAATGTGGTTATCTTCTCGACGGGTCTTGGTACGCCCACCGGTAACCCGATTGTTCCGGTGTTAAAAATATCCACCAACAGCACGATTGCCAGACGATTGTCTGACATGATTGATTTCGACTGTGGCCCAGTGATTGACGGCACTCCGCTGGAAGATGTGAGTAGAGAATTATTTGAAAAAGTTATTGAAACTGCCAGTAAGGACTACGTCGTGAAGGCAGACAAACTTGAACAGTTTGACTTTATGTTGTGGAAGCGGTCGTTAGACTTGTAGTGACTAATCATTAGCGTCAGCGTATGTAGACTGGCGCATTTTTTATCGTATGCATAGCGTTAAATTTTTGGTTCTTCTAAATAGCCATCCAGATTTGGATGGTTTTTTTTTGTCTATAGCTGGTAAGATAATTACGTACTGCAAATATTCATTTTATTAATATTTAAACTTAATTTATATGGAATAATATATGACATGGAATCCGTTGGCGCTGGCGACGGCGCTGCAAACTGTACCTGAACAAAATATTGATGTAACAAATAGCTATAACGCATTAATTATTAAAATGAATGATTATGGCGATTTGTAAATCAATATTCTTTTTACTTCCCGCCAAATGATTATCGAAACCTTTATTTGTCCGGTGAGTAGTATCAGCAATCCAGATGAATTTAATACCTTCTTATTAAGAAATCAGAAGATGATGCCGTTGTCATCGGTAGGGATCTCCAGCGTGCAACATGAAGAGTATTACATTGTTTTCGGTGCGTTATCGCTTAAATCTTCTCTTGAAGATATCCTGCTTGAGATAACCTCGCTGGTAGATAACGCATTGGATCTGGCTGAAATTACAGAAGAATATTCACACTAATTACAAGGACGGGTATTTATGGGAATTTTAAAAAGTTTATTTACGCTGGGGAAATCGTTTATCTCCCAAGCGGAAGAATCCATTGAAGAAACCCAGGGCGTGCGCATGCTGGAACAGCATATTCGTGACGCTAAAGCTGAACTCGATAAAGCCGGAAAATCTCGCGTTGATCTGCTGGCGCGGGTGAAATTAAGTCACGATAAGCTGAAAGATTTACGTGAGCGCAAAGCCAGTCTGGAAGCTCGTGCGCTGTAAGCGTTAAGCAAGAACGTTAATCCGTCGTTGATTAACGAAGTTGCTGAAGAAATCGCGCGCCTTGAGAATCTCATTACCGCTGAAGAGCAAGTGTTGTCGAATCTGGAAGTCTCTCGTGATGGCGTGGAAAAAGCAGTTACAGCGACAGCGCAGCGTATCGCTCAGTTTGAGCAGCAAATGGAAGTCGTTAAAGCTACTGAAGCCATGCAGCGTGCACAACAGGCTGTAACGACCTCTACCGTTGGCGCATCTTCCAGCGTTTCGACAGCGGCAGAATCCTTAAAACGCCTGCAAACGCGTCAGGCCGAACGTCAGGCTCGCCTGGATGCTGCCGCACAGTTGGAAAAAGTCGCAGACGGTCGCGATCTTGATGAAAAGCTGGCGGAAGCCGGAATTGGCGGTAGCAATAAAAGTAGCGCCCAGGATGTATTAGCAAGACTGCAACGCCAACAGGGCGAGTAATTTTTTGCCAGCCTCGCTAAAAGGCTGGCAACTATTTTAAGGATAAAATATGTCTGGTTTTTTCCAGCGTCTGTTTGGCAAGGATAATAAGCCTGCTATCGCTCGCGGTCCTCTGGGACTTCATCTCAATAGTGGCTTTACGCTCGACACGTTAGCATTTCGTTTGCTGGAAGATGAATTGCTGATTGCGCTGCCGGGTGAGGAATTTACGGTAGCCGCCGTCAGCCGCATCGATCTGGGCGGCGGTAGCCAGATTTTCCGCTACTACACTTCGGGCGATGAATTTCTGCAAATCAATACCACCGGCGGCGAAGATATTGATGACATTGATGATATCAAGCTCTTTGTCTATGAAGAGAGCTACGGTATCAGTAAAGAGAGTCACTGGCGCGAGGCGATCAACGCCAAAGCGATGGGGGCTATAACCTTAAACTGGCAGGAAAAACGCTGGCAGCGATTTTTTAACAGTGAAGAACCGGGAAATATCGAACTCGTCTACATGCTGGAAAAAGTAGAAAATCAAAACCATGCCAAATGGGAGGTCCATAATTTTAGCATGGGCTACCAACGGCAAGTGACCGAAGATACTTACGAATATTTGCTGTTAAATGGTGAGGAATCATTTAACGATCTCGGCGAGCCGGAGTGGATATTTTCGCGCGCGCTGGGTGTCGATATCCCGCTGACATCACTTCATATTATTGGTTAATTACAAGGACGTTTACAATGCATATACTGGATTCACTTCTTGCCTTTAGCGCCTATTTCTTTATTGGCGTGGCTATGGTGATTATTTTTCTTTTTATCTATTCTAAAATTACACCGCACAACGAATGGCAGTTAATCAAAAACAATAATACCGCGGCGTCACTGGCGTTCAGTGGTACATTGTTAGGTTACGTTATCCCATTATCCAGTGCGGCAATCAATGCGGTGAGTATTCCAGACTATTTCGCCTGGGGCGGGATCGCACTGGTGATTCAGTTACTCGTTTTTGCTGGCGTCAGACTTTATATGCCCGCATTAAGCGAAAAAATTATTAATCACAATACCGCAGCAGGAATGTTTATGGGAACCGCCGCACTGGCTGGCGGTATTTTTAACGCAGCTTGTATGACATGGTAATGGACGATCATGGCCAGAAAACGCAAATCAAGAAATAACAGTAAAATTGGTCACGGAGCGATCAGTCGCATTGGTAGACCGAATAATCCTTTTGAACCGCGTCGCAATCGTTACGCACAAAAATACTTAACGTTGGCGCTAATGGGCGGTGCCGCTTTTTTCGTATTGAAAGGTTGTGGCGATAGTGGCGATGTCGATAACGACGGCGACGGAACGTTTTACTCGACTGTGCAGGATTGTATTGATGACGGTAATAATTCAGATATCTGTGCTCATGGCTGGAACAACGCCAAAGCGGCGTTTTATGCCGATGTTCCGAAGAATATGACTCAGCAGAATTGTCAGTCTAAGTATGAAAATTGTTACTACGACAACGTTGAACAGAGTTAGATCCCGGTTGTTTCTGGATTTTTGTTAAGCCGGGTTATTCGTAAAGATCGCGACGAGCAGTTTGTGTATAACAGCGGCGGTTCCTCTTTTGCTTCGCGCCCCGTCTGGCGCAACACTTCCGGTGATTACTCCTGGCGCTCCGGTTCTGGCAAAAAAGAGTCCTATTCTTCGGGCGGCTTTACCACCAAAAAAGCGTCAACCGTTTCTCGCGGCGGCTATGGTCGTTCTTCCAGCGCCCGTGGGCATTGGGGAGGCTAATCATGCTGAGACACAACGTTCCTGTACGGTGGGATCTGGACCAGATCGCCGCTGACAACGGTTTCGACTTTCATATCATCGACAATGAAATCTATTGGGATGAGAGCCGGGCTTACCGCTTTACCCTGCGTCAGATTGAAGAGCAGATCGAAAAACCAACTGCGGAACTGCATCAGATGTGCCTTGAGGTGGTGGATCGCGCGGTTAAAGACGAAGAGATCCTGACGCAACTGGCGATCCCGCCGTTGTACTGGGATGTGATCGCCGAAAGCTGGCGCGCACGCGATCCTTCGCTCTATGGCCGGATGGATTTTGCCTGGTGTGGCAATGCGCCGGTGAAGCTGCTGGAGTACAACGCCGATACGCCAACCTTGTTGTATGAATCGGCTTATTTCCAGTGGCTGTGGCTGGAAGATGCCCGGCGCAGCGGCATTATTCCGCGTGATGCCGATCAGTACAATGCCATTCAGGAACGCCTGATTTCGCGCTTTAGTGAGCTTTACAGTCGGGAACCGTTTTATTTTTGCTGCTGTCAGGACACGGATGAAGACAGGAGTACCGTGCTGTACTTGCAGGACTGCGCCCAGCAGGCAGGGCAGGAGTCGCGGTTTATCTACATTGAAGATCTCGGTTTGGGCGTCGGCGGTGTACTGACCGATCTTGATGATAATGTCATCCAGCGTGCATTTAAGCTGTATCCGCTGGAGTGGATGATGCGTGACGATAACGGTCCGCTGCTGCGCAAGCGCCGCGAGCAATGGGTGGAACCGTTATGGAAAAGTATCTTGAGCAACAAAGGGTTAATGCCGCTGCTTTGGCGCTTCTTTCCTGGTCATCCTAACCTTCTTGCATCCTGGTTTGAGGGCGAAAAACCGCAGATTGCCGCTGGCGAAAGCTATGTGCGTAAACCGATCTACTCACGCGAAGGCGGAAACGTCACCATTTTCGACGGTCAGAATAACGTCGTTGACCACGCTGATGGTGATTACGCCGATGAACCGATGATCTACCAGGCGTTTCAACCTCTGCCGCGATTTGGCGATAGCTACACACTCATCGGTAGCTGGATTGTCGATGATGAAGCGTGCGGAATGGGGATCCGTGAAGATAACACGCTGATCACCAAAGACACCTCACGTTTCGTTCCGCATTACATTGCTGGATAAGAATGTTTTAGCAATCTCTTTCTGTCATGAATCCATGGCAGTGACCATACTAATGGTGACTGCCATTGATGGAGGGAGACACAGTGCACTGGCAAACTCACACCGTTTTTAATCAACCTATACCATTAAATAACAGCAACTTATACCTGTCTGATGGCGCGCTCTGCGAAGCGGTAACGCGTGAAGGTGCTGGCTGGGATAGCGATTTTCTAGCCAGTATTGGTCAGCAGTTAGGAACGGCTGAATCCCTTGAACTGGGGCGGCTGGCGAATGTGAATCCGCCTGAATTATTGCGCTACGATGCCCAGGGGTGGCGTCTGGACGATGTGCGTTTTCACCCTGCCTGGCACCTGCTGATGCAGGCGCTATGTACCAATCGGGTACATAATCTGGCCTGGGAAGAAGACGCTCGCTCCGGCGCATTTGTGGCGCGCGCGGCGCGTTTTATGTTGCACGCACAGGTTGAGGCAGGGTCGTTATGTCCGATAACGATGACCTTTGCCGCCACGCCATTGTTGTTACAGATGTTACCCACGCCGTTTCAGGACTGGACCACGCCGCTGTTGAGCGATCGCTACGATTCTCACTTATTGCCAGGTGGGCAAAAACGCGGTTTGTTGATTGGCATGGGAATGACGGAAAAGCAGGGCGGTTCCGATGTCATGAGCAACACCACCCGCGCAGAGCGTCTGGAAGATGGCTCTTATCGGCTGGTGGGGCATAAATGGTTTTTCTCGGTGCCGCAAAGCGATGCGCATCTGGTGCTGGCGCAGACTACGGGCGGTTTGTCCTGCTTTTTTGTGCCACGCTTTTTGCCTGACGGGCAACGCAACGCGATTCGCCTCGAGCGGCTGAAAGATAAGCTGGGTAATCGCTCTAACGCCAGCTGCGAAGTGGAGTTTCAGGATGCCATTGGCTGGTTGTTGGGGCAGGAAGGGGAAGGAATTCGTCTGATCCTGAAAATGGGTGGGATGACGCGTTTTGATTGCGCCCTGGGTAGCCATGCCATGATGCGCCGTGCATTTTCGCTAGCGATTTATCATGCACATCAACGCCATGTTTTTGGTAATCCATTGATCCAACAGCCCCTTATGCGTCATGTCTTAAGTCGCATGGCACTTCAGCTTGAAGGGCAAACGGCGTTGCTGTTTCGTCTTGCGCGAGCGTGGGACCGGCGTGCCGATGCCAAAGAAGCCCTGTGGGCGCGTTTATTTACGCCTGCGGCGAAATTTGTGATCTGCAAACGAGGTATGCCGTTTGTGGCCGAAGCGATGGAGGTGCTGGGCGGCATTGGTTATTGCGAGGAGAGCGAGTTGCCGCGGCTTTACCGGGAGATGCCGGTAAACAGTATTTGGGAAGGTTCCGGCAATATTATGTGCCTGGATGTGCTGCGCGTTCTCAATAAGCAAGCGGGCGTATACGACTTATTGTCGGAAGCATTTGTGGAAGTGAAAGGGCAGGATCGCTATTTTGATCGCGCGGTTCGTCGTTTACAGCAGCAGCTGCGTAAGCCTGCTGAAGAACTGGGGCGAGAGATTACTCATCAGCTATTCCTGCTGGGCTGCGGTGCGCAAATGTTGAAATATGCCTCTCCGCCAATGGCGCAGGCGTGGTGTCAGGTGATGTTAGATACGCGCGGCGGCGTACGGTTGTCAGAGCAGATCCAGAATGATTTATTGCTGCGGGCGACGGGGGGAGAGTGTGTGTAAGCGTATACGACTGATGCAACGCTGGTTTCAATTAACTCAATGAAATATGTGAAAATTGTAGGCCGGACAAGGCGCTCGCGCCGCATCCGGCATTGTTCATTTGCTGTAGATGACACTCATGCATACAGTATCGCCTGTACGCGCCAGTTATCAGGCTGCTGGTCTTCGTACATGGTAATAATGCGGTACCATGACGCACCTTGTTCATCGGCCTTTAACGCCACGATACGTTCCACGTCCTGCGGATCCCCTGAAATATTGCTAACTGAGATCTGACCTATTTCATTCAGGCCCGTCACGCAGTCAGCACTGGCGAATTCTGCAGACTGTGCCGTGGCGCTCGCAGGATAAGTCACTAATTGCAGCGAGGGTGAGGCAAGTAATTGTTTCATCGTCAGCTCCATTTTTCGTTTCCCCACATGTTGCAGGGCATTCCATCGCGGTAATAAACGCCCAGGCTTCCAGCCGGTAATTTATTGTGCACAGGTAAACGCATAGGGACGCAAAGCAATGTAAAGCTGACTATGTAAGTTGTCTGATTTATTTACGGTACAAAATGGCTTGTGAATACCACTGTCCTGTCACGATGGTTTCGTCCACCATGACGACAACGTAATAATCAGCTTTTGCAGCGACAGCTTTCGCTCTGATTTCTGCTAATGCGTCATCCGGAGAACCCCGAACCATCGTGCTTACGCTACCTATTCGCTGTAACCCTTGCGTCTGGTCGCGGCGAATCTCTTGCGGATGGTCGGTTACTGGCGGTGCTGGCTGTGGCGTACCTTGCAGTGCGCTACAGGCACTTAACATCAACACCAATAATAAACTGGCAAACCGGTAAATAACGCTATTACGTTTCCTGCTAACCATAGTGTAGTGCCTTATTAATTTAACTTTGGGGGAATGTTCCCGAATTGTTACCTGGTACGCGATTTTCGAATGAATACGTGACGAAAGCGTAACCCACATCTCAACATTATGAACTAATACCGCCAGCAGAAACTTGTGCTAAGGATTTCTTCATGTCATACCAGACAAAAAGGAGAGACAGATGATTGAAATAGAATCACGCGAGCTGGCAGATATTCCCGTTCTTCATGCTTATCCTGTCGGGCAAAAAGATACCCCATTACCGTGCGTGATTTTTTATCACGGCTTTACTTCGTCCAGTCTGGTGTATAGCTATTTTGCCGTTGCGCTGGCGCAGGCTGGTTTGCGAGTGATCATGCCGGATGCGCTCGATCACGGTAGCCGTTTTAGGGGCGACGCAGCGCGGCGGTTAAATCAATTTTGGCAAATTTTGCTACAAAGTATGCAGGAATTCACTACGTTACGTGCGGCAATAGCCGAAGAAAACTGGCTGCTTGCTGACCGTCTGGCAGTCGGTGGCGCGTCGATGGGCGCGATGACGGCACTGGGAATTACCGCTCGCCACCCCACGGTGAAATGTACCGCCAGCATGATGGGATCGGGCTATTTTACATTGCTCGCCCGTTCACTGTTTCCACCGCTGATACCTGAAACGGCAGCACAGCAGAATGAATTCAATAACATTGTCGCGCCGCTGGCAGAGTGGGAAGCGACAAACCACCTGGAACAACTTGCTGACAGACCTCTACTGCTGTGGCATGGCCTTGACGATGACGTCGTGCCTGCCGACGAATCACTACGTTTGCAGCAGGCCTTAAGCGAGACGGGACGGGATAAACTGCTAACCTGTTCATGGCAGCCAGGCGTGCGTCACCGCATTACGCCTGAGGCGTTAGATGCTGCCGTGACATTTTTCCGCCAGCATCTTTAAACACGCAGAATGCTGACCCCTTGCGCTTCCAGTTGTTGCAGGATTTCCGGGTTAGCATTTTTGCCGGTGATCAGCATATCGATTTGATCGGCACGGCTAAAAAGCATTCCCGCGCGTTCGCCGATCTTACTGCTATCAACCAGTACCACCAGTTTCCCTACCACGCTTAGCATCTTCTGCTCTGCCATTGCCGTCAGCATATCGGTTTTATACAACCCTTCTGCTGTCAGCCCTTTGCCGCTGGTAAACATCCAGTGCCCGGCATAGAGACTGTTTTCGCTGCCTTGCGGGCTTAAAGTGATGGACTGACTTTTGTTGTACTGTCCGCCCATAATGATCACGCTGTCATGCTCCTGATCGATCAGGTAATTTGCCAGCGGTAGATAATTAGTGATGATTTGCACTGGCTTGCCACACATTTCCCGCCCAAGCAGAAACGCGGTGGAGCCGCAGTTGATGACTACGCTTTCGCCCGGATTAACCAGCTGCGAGGCCGCTTTAGCAATACGTACTTTTTCATCGTGATTCTGCGCCTGATGCAGATTCATCGGCGTCCAGCGTGGGCGCTGCTGGGTAATAGCTTCTGCGCCATTGCGCACTTTTTTCAGTTTGCCGCTTTCGTCAAGTTTATTGATATCGCGTCGCGCAGTGGCAGGCGAAATTCCCAGACGCTCAACGACTTTCTCAACGGTCACAAAGCCCAATTGTGCGAGCATTTCCAGGAGGATTTGATGTCTTTGTGCTTCAGTCATGAGCTATTCCGATAAAATTTGATTTTTTTAGATGATATTTGAAATAGCCAGGAAATACTACGCCGGATAGCGCGAACTACTCCACGCTATCCGGTATAAACGACAGATTACAGGAATGACTTGAACGGCAGATCCGGTTCAATAGTGAAGCAATCATCGAAACCACGCGGATAGTGGTACTCGAAGTTGTCTTTATCCAACGGCCAGGTAAATTTGCCGCCTACCTGCCAGATAAACGGCTTGAAGCCATACTTCAGACGATCTTTTTTCATCTCCCACAGCACGCGGATCTCTTGCGGATCGGCCTAGAAGTTTGACCAGATGTCGTGGTGGAACGGGATAACCACTTTCGCATTCAGGGCTTCACCCATACGCAGCATATCGGCGCTGGTCATTTTGTCGGTAATACCGCGCGGGTTCTCACCGTACGATCCTAACGCCACATCGATCTGATGTTCGTTACCGTGCTTCGCATAATAGTTAGAGTAGTGGGAATCGCCACTGTGATACAGGGAACCGCCAGGGGTTTTGAACAGGTAGTTTACTGCGCGATCGTCCATGCCATCTGGCAGTACGCCAGCCGCTTTTTGATCGGCAGGTAGGGTGATCAGTGCAGTACGGTCGAAAGCGTCAAGCGCATGAATTTCAATGTCTTTCACTTTTACAACATCGCCCGGTTTGACCACGATGCAACGCTCTTTCGGTACGCCCCAGCCAATCCACAAATCAACGCAGGTTTTCGGTCCAATGAACGGTACGTCATCAGCACAGTTCTGCATCACGGCAGCAGCGACGTTAACGTCGATATGATCGTTGTGATCGTGAGTCGCCAGTACCGCGTCGATCTGGCGAATCGCAAACGGATCAAGAACAAACGGGGTGGTGCGCAGGTTTGGCTGCAGTTTTTTCACGCCAGCCATGCGCTGCATCTGGTGACCCTGTTTCATTAACGGGTTACCGTGACTTTGTTTGCCAGTGCCGCACCAGAAATCAACGCAAACGTTGGTGCCACCTTCTGATTTCAGCCAGATCCCGGTGCAGCCTAGCCACCACATCGCAAATGTGCCAGGGGCGACCTGCTCTTGTTCAATTTCTTCATTCAGCCAGCTACCCCACTCCGGGAAAGTGCTCAGGATCCAGGATTCTCGGGTGATACTTTTCACTTTACTCATCGCCATTTACCTTCATGATAGTTCAATTCGAATCAACATGTGATTTGTTTTGATTAATCTGACACTATTTTTTCAGGAAGGCAATGACCATTTTTTGACTTTTTGCCAGGCAAGTTGTTGTTGATTTTGAGTGTGGAAAGATTTAATGGAATGTGTAATTCAATTAACTAAATGAATTTAAATGAATAATTATTTCGTTGTGTGAATCCCACTCTATCCATGTGGAATTATTTGCGGGTCGCGTCACATTTAATCATAAATAATCTTGTTGTGATTACTTTTGAAAATTAGGGTGAGTGCACAACATTCCGGGTGTGTGGAATACCCGGTTACCTCTTCTTCAGGAGAGCGTTATGGAGATCCTCTACAACATCTTTACCGTGTTTTTTAACCAGGTCATGACCAATGCCCCGTTGTTGCTGGGTATTGTGACCTGTCTGGGCTACATCCTACTGCGCAAAAGTGTCAGCGTTATTATTAAAGGCACGATTAAAACCATAATTGGTTTCATGTTGTTGCAGGCAGGGTCCGGCATCCTCACCAGCACCTTCAAACCGGTGGTGGCGAAAATGTCCGAAGTCTACGGCATTAACGGCGCAATTTCCGATACCTACGCTTCAATGATGGCGACCATCGACCGCATGGGCGATGCCTATAGCTGGGTGGGTTATGCCGTATTGTTAGCGCTGGCGCTGAACATCTGTTACGTGCTGTTGCGTCGCATTACCGGCATTCGCACAATCATGTTGACCGGCCACATCATGTTCCAGCAGGCCGGGTTGATTGCCGTTACGCTGTTTATCTTCGGCTACTCCATGTGGACCACCATTATCTGTACCGTGATTCTGGTTTCTCTCTACTGGGGCATCACTTCCAACATGATGTACAAGCCGACTCAGGAAGTGACGGATGGCTGTGGTTTCTCCATCGGTCACCAGCAGCAGTTTGCATCATGGATTGCCTATAAAGTCGCGCCGTTCCTCGGCAAAAAAGAGGAGAGCGTTGAAGACCTCAAATTGCCGGGCTGGCTGAACATTTTCCACGACAACATCGTCTCCACGGCGATTGTGATGACCATCTTCTTTGGCGCCATTCTGCTCTCCTTCGGTATCGACACCGTGCAGGCGATGGCGGGCAAAGTGCACTGGACGGTCTACATCCTGCAAACCGGTTTCTCCTTCGCGGTGGCGATCTTCATCATCACTCAGGGCGTGCGCATGTTTGTGGCGGAACTCTCTGAAGCATTTAACGGTATCTCCCAGCGCCTGATCCCAGGTGCGGTTCTGGCGATTGACTGTGCGGCTATCTATAGCTTCGCGCCGAACGCCGTGGTCTGGGGCTTTATGTGGGGCACCATCGGTCAGCTGATTGCAGTTGGCATCCTGGTTGCCTGCGGCTCTTCCATTCTGATTATTCCAGGCTTTATCCCGATGTTCTTCTCCAACGCCACCATCGGCGTGTTCGCTAACCACTTCGGCGGCTGGCGTGCAGCGCTGAAGATTTGTCTGGTGATGGGAATGATCGAAATCTTTGGTTGCGTCTGGGCGGTGAAACTCACCGGTATGAGTGCCTGGATGGGCATGGCGGACTGGTCGATTCTGGCACCGCCGATGATGCAAGGCTTCTTCTCCATCGGTATCGCCTTTATGGCCGTCATCATTGTAATTGCACTGGCTTATATGTTCTTCGCTGGCCGCGCGCTGCGCGCAGAAGAAGATGCAGAAAAACAACTGGCAGAACAGTTTGCTTAATAAGGAGTTTTGATTATGACCGTACGTATTCTGGCTGTGTGTGGCAACGGACAAGGCAGTTCCATGATCATGAAGATGAAAGTGGACCAGTTTTTAACCCAATCAAACATTGACCACACGGTAAACAGCTGTGCGGTTGGCGAATACAAAAGCGAGTTGAGCGGCGCGGATATCATCATCGCTTCTACGCACATTGCGGGCGAAATCACCGTGACCGGCAACAAATACGTGGTTGGCGTGCGCAACATGCTCTCTCCTGCTGACTTTGGCCCGAAACTGCTGGAAGTGATCAAAGAGCATTTCCCGCAGGACGTGAAGTAAGGACGCGCCATGAAATTACGTGATTCGCTGGCTGTAAATAAATCCATCCGCCTGCAGGCTGAAGCTGAAACCTGGCAGGACGCGGTGAAAATCGGCGTCGATCTGCTGGTGGCGGCGGACGTTGTCGAGCCGCGCTATTACCAGGCGATTCTGGATGGCGTGGAACAGTTTGGCCCTTATTTCGTTATCGCTCCGGGGCTGGCGATGCCGCACGGGCGGCCGGAAGAGGGTGTTAAGAAAACCGGTTTCTCTCTGGTAACGCTGAAAAAGCCGCTGGAATTTAACCACGACGACAACGATCCGGTGGATATCCTCATCACCATGGCGGCGGTCGATGCCAATACTCACCAGGAAGTGGGCATCATGCAGATCGTCAACCTGTTTGAAGATGAAGAGAATTTTGACCGTTTACGCGCCTGCCGTACCGAGCAGGAAGTACTGGATCTCATTGACCGCACCAACGCGGCAGCTTAAGAAGGAATTGAACATGTCATTACCGATGTTGCAAGTCGCGCTGGACAACCAGACTATGGATAGCGCCTACGAAACCACTCGCCTGATTGCCGAAGAAGTCGACATTATCGAAGTGGGCACCATTCTGTGCGTGGGCGAAGGCGTGCGTGCGGTTCGTGACCTGAAAGCGCTCTACCCGCACAAAATCGTACTGGCAGACGCCAAAATTGCCGATGCAGGCAAAATCCTTTCGCGTATGTGCTTCGAAGCCAACGCTGACTGGGTGACGGTAATTTGCTGTGCGGATATCAACACCGCCAAAGGCGCGCTGGACGTGGCAAAAGAGTTTAACGGCGACGTGCAGATCGAACTGACCGGTTACTGGACCTGGGAACAGGCGCAACAGTGGCGCGATGCAGGCATTCAGCAGGTGGTTTATCACCGCAGCCGTGACGCGTAGGCCGCAGGCGTGGCGTGGGGCGAAGCGGACATCACCGCGATCAAACGTCTTTCCGATATGGGCTTCAAAGTCACCGTCACCGGAGGCCTGGCGCTGGAAGATCTGCCGCTGTTCAAGGGTATTCCGATTCACGTCTTTATCGCGGGCCGTAGTATCCGTGATGCCGCTTCTCCGGTGGAAGCCGCACGTCAGTTCAAACGTTCCATCGCTGAACTGTGGGGCTAAGGAGCGGATATGTTGTCCAAACAAATCCCGCTTGGCATCTATGAAAAAGCGCTCCCCGCCGGGGAGTGCTGGCTGGAACGCCTGCAACTGGCAAAAACGTTGGGCTTCGATTTTGTCGAGATGTCGGTAGATGAAACGGACGAGCGCCTGTCGCGCCTCGACTGGAGCCGCGAGCAGCGTCTGGCGCTGGTCAATGCGATTGTTGAAACCGGCGTGCGCGTGCCGTCCATGTGCCTTTCTGCTTATCGTCGTTTCCCGCTGGGCAGTGAAGATGACGCGGTGCGGGCGCAGGGGCTGGAGATTATGCGTAAAGCTATCCAGTTCGCCCAGGATGTCGGTATTCGCGTGATCCAGCTGGCGGGCTATGACGTTTACTATCAGGAAGCCAATAACGAAACGCGTCGTCGTTTCCGTGACGGCCTGAAAGAGAGCGTTGAGATGGCAAGCCGCGCGCAGGTGACGCTGGCGATGGAGATCATGGATTATCCGTTGATGAACTCCATCAGCAAGGCGCTGGGCTACGCGCACTATCTCAACAATCCGTGGTTCCAGCTCTACCCGGATATCGGCAACCTGTCGGCGTGGGATAACGACGTGCAGATGGAGTTGCAGGCCGGAATCGGGCATATCGTCGCGGTGCATGTGAAAGACACCAAACCGGGCGTCTTCAAAAACGTGCCGTTTGGCGAAGGTGTAGTGGATTTCGAACGTTGTTTCGAAACGCTCAAATAGAGTGGCTATTGCGGGCCGTACCTGATTGAGATGTGGAGCGAAACGGCGGAAGACCCGGCGGCAGAAGTGGCGAAAGCGCGTGATTGGGTGAAAGCGCGCATGGCGAAAGCGGGCATGGTGGAGGCGGCATAATGCAAAAGCTAAAACAGCAGGTGTTTGAAGCCAACATGGATCTGCCGCGCTATGGGCTGGTGACCTTTACCTGGGGCAACGTCAGCGCTATCGACCGCGAACGCGGGCTGGTGGTGATCAAGCCCAGCGGCGTTGCCTACGAAACCATGAAAGCGGCCGATATGGTGGTGGTTGATATGAGCGGCAAGGTGGTGGAAGGGGAGTATCGCCCATCTTCCGACACTGCGACGCATCTCGAACTCTACCGTCGTTACCCGTCGCTTGGCGGCATTGTCCATACCCACTCCACTCATGCCACCGCATGGGCGCAGGCGGGGCTGGCGATCCCGGCGTTAGGCACCACGCACGCTGACTACTTCTTTGGCGACATTCCGTGTACGCGCGGGTTAAGCGAAGAAGAGGTGCAGGGCGAGTATGAACTGAACACCGGCAAAGTGATTATCGAAACGCTGGGCAACGCCGAGCCGCTGCATACGCCGGGAATTGTGGTGTATCAGCACGGACCGTTCGCCTGGGGGAAAGATGCCCACGATGCGGTGCATAACGCGGTGGTGATGGAAGAAGTGGCGAAAATGGCGTGGATTGCGCGCAGTATTAACCCACAACTCAATCACATCGACAGCTTCCTGATGAATAAACACTTCATGCGTAAGCACGGTCCCAACGCCTATTACGGGCAGAAGTAAAACACGCGCTGCGGAAATTTCCTTATTCGGGAGATAACTGGTCTGATTCCGCAGCCGTTTTTCAAAAAAATGCCCCCGGAGAAGGGGGCAAAGCAAACTATGGCAATGTTTCGTTGGTTATACCTGGTGCTAGCGATAAATATCCGCGCTGGCGTGCATATTGCCGTTACTCCCCGGTTCTCGCATCAGAATTACGTGGTAGTACGTTGCGCCTTGCGCATCTGTTTCTTCATTTAATGCCTGACGTGCTTCACTTTCAGTGGCGAAGTTATGATTGATATAAATCACGCCTAAGCTTTGCACATCGTCCATATTTCTGGCCTGGTGGTTATTAATTTCAATGGCTGCCCATGTATTTGCACTTAGCAAAAGCACAGCCAGAAGGGCTAAAACACGACTGAACATAGATACCTCCTCGACGGCTGACTTTGTGTGCTCTCCTCTGTGATGATCTTCTGATTTAATTTTAATCAATGATAAAGAAGTTGATGGTGACCATTTCTGATGCAGTTGTTCAAAAAAACACCATGATGAAGTGTGATGAACTTCAAATCAGCGTGTTAGTCCACTTTGGTGAAAGATGAGATTTATTTGTCGGCTGGCCTTGAGTTTAGCGGGGTATGTCAGTACTATAACGCGTCATTTTTCAGCCGACCTTTAACACGTTCCTTGCCTCCCCGGGATTCGGCTGACCCAGACAGGAGGCTGAATAATCCGTAAGGAGCAATTCGATGCGTCATTACGAAATCGTTTTTATGGTCCATCCTGACCAGAGCGAACAGGTTCCGGGCATGATCGAGCGCTACACTGCTGCCATCACTGGTGCAGAAGGCAAGATCCACCGTCTGGAAGACTGGGGCCGCCGTCAGCTGGCTTACCCGATCAACAAACTGCACAAAGCACACTACGTTCTGATGAACGTTGAAGCTCCGCAGGAAGTGATCGATGAGCTGGAAACTACCTTCCGCTTCAACGATGCCGTTATCCGCAGCATGGTTATGCGTACCAAGCACGCTGTTACCGAAGCATCTCCGATGGTTAAAGCGAAAGACGAGCGCCGTGAGCGTCGCGATGATTTCGCAAACGAAACCGCTGATGATGCTGAAGCTGGGGATTCTGAAGAGTAATTTCTGATGACCAACCGTCTGGTGTTGTCCGGCACCGTGTGCAGGGCTCCCCTTCGAAAGGTCAGTCCATCAGGAATTCCTCACTGCCAGTTCGTGCTTGAGCATCGTTCTGTGCAGGAGGAAGCCGGCTTTCACCGGCAGGCGTGGTGTCAAATGCCCGTTATTGTTAGCGGACACGAAAACCAGGCCATTACTCACAGTATAACGGTCGGCAGTCGCATAACCGTTCAGGGGTTCATTTCATGCCACAAGGCAAAGAACGGACTGAGCAAAATGGTTTTGCATGCCGAGCAGATTGAATTGATAGATTCTGGAGACTAGCCATATGGCACGTTATTTCCGTCGTCGCAAGTTCTGCCGTTTCACCGCGGAAGGCGTTCAAGAGATCGACTATAAAGATATCGCTACGCTGAAAAACTACATCACCGAAAGCGGTAAGATTGTCCCAAGCCGTATCACCGGTACCCGTGCAAAATACCAGCGTCAGCTGGCTCGCGCTATCAAACGCGCTCGCTACCTGTCCCTGCTGCCGTACACTGATCGCCATCAGTAATCGGTCACGGTCCATTAATACGACTTTGAGAGGATAAGGTAATGCAAGTTATTCTGCTTGATAAAGTAGCAAACCTGGGTAGCCTGGGTGATCAGGTAAACGTTAAAGCGGGCTATGCTCGTAACTTCCTGGTACCGCAGGGTAAAGCTGTTCCAGCTACCAAGAAAAACATTGAATTCTTCGAAGCACGTCGCGCTGAACTGGAAGCTAAACTGGCTGAAGTTCTGGCAGCTGCTAATGCTCGCGCTGAGAAAATCAATGCACTGGAAACTGTTACCATCGCGTCTAAAGCTGGCGACGAAGGTAAACTGTTCGGTTCCATCGGTACTCGCGACATCGCTGACGCTGTAACTGCAGCTGGCGTTGAAGTGGCTAAGAGCGAAGTTCGTCTGCCGAACGGCGTTCTGCGTACCACTGGCGAACACGAAGTGAGCTTCCAGGTTCACAGCGAAGTATTCGCGAAAGTGATCGTAAACGTAGTAGCTGAATAATTCGTTATTCAACGAGACGTAAAAACGCCGACCATTGGTCGGCGTTTTGCTTTCTATTTTTCGTCAGGTATTAGTTTCGCAAGTAGATCCATTCACCATTCTCTTGTGTCCATAAGTCAGGATGGTTTGCTGGCGTTAGATACATACGAGCGCAACTGATGTCTCGCTCCTGCGGCACTCGCTCGAAACCCAAACCCGAGTAGATTGCGGCTGAACTTGATAAGGAACGCAGACCAATTTTCAAATCATGGGGTAAATCAGAATACGCGTTTAGCAATGCAGCAATGATGAATCCGAGGGCATTAGAAACGCCTGTAACAGTGCGAAGTTGGTCGATATAAAGATCGATTGTTGGTAGTTCAGATGACCAGCAATTAGGCATTTGGGCAGGAAGGGTTACAACGTATCCTATCGTTTGGCCGGTATAGTCTGGAGTACCATAACCAGGTCCCAAAACAACCTCGTGTATTGTGTATTTACTGTTGGGTTCGAAGGATTCGACATCTTGCAATAAATATTTCAGTTCTGCGGTTAACCGCGCACCCGCGTAAGCTTTATTGTATTTCTGGGCGTGAATATTATCTAATGTAGCTTCATGGTTCCATCCAAAAGAATTATCACCCTTCATTGTTATTCCATCGTAAGCATTATACGCCATCGCTAGTTTATTGAATGCTTGCCAGTCTGAGAGATCTAGTTTGTGGATCTCAACAGTACGTCTGCCATCGCAATTATGATCTCTTCCACGATTTGACAGTAATGTAGCGCGTGCGTATTGATGAAATTTTAGTTTTGCTGGTTTGTCGGTGGACGAAAAACGAGGTAAATATGCGGGGAATGAATAAATAGTTGTTGGTAATGTCATTTTATTGTTGCCTGTTTAATATTTTTACAAATATCGCAGTTGAATGTTCAAAGAAAAAGAATTGATATTAATAAAAATAAGTTTGTTTTCTGAAGTGGTGAAAATAGCGGATGGTGAAAGATATTAATATCAAAAATCGCTCATTATGGATATAACGATGCACCCGGGGAGAAAATGACTTCCACGCCTTACACCGTACATTCTTGTTGTGCGGTATGTAATTATTCTATGCTGTCGGTATCGGTGTATTCGTTAATCAGCAGGTTAACCAGCCACAAAAAGCCATTGAGAAAATTATTTATTTTACATGGGATTATTATATTGCTAATCCCTGGTTTTTAAAAATTGTGCATAGTGAAAATCAAAGTAAAGGTGTGCATTATGCAAAATCACAGCGTCTCTTAGAAATTAACCATGCGCACTTGCAGTTAATGGAATCCTTATTGGATGAAGGGAAGAAACACAATATTTTTAAGCCAGATATCGACCCATTGCAGGTGAATATTAATATTGCTGCGCTTGGCGGATATTATTTGATCAACCAGCATACGCTTGGCCTGGTTTATCACATCAGTATGATTTCACCCCAGGCACTGGAAGCCAGACGTAAGGTCATCAAAGAGACAATCCTTAGCTGGCTTTTGGTTGACCCTTCATCTACCGCGCACGAATAAAACTGCCATCCGGCTGGCGGGTGAACAGGACCTGTTGATTATTCCCCGTATCAATGGTTAAGCCCGTCACCACGCCGCTGGCGTTCTGGCGGATTTTCACCATCTGCCCGTTTTGCAAATTACTCAGCGGCTTACCCGCGCCTTCTACCTGCGCCATTGCATAGACATCGGTAGCGGGCAGTCCGTGGTCGCGGAACAGCTGCGCCATCGTTTTACCGGGTTCGACACGGTAAGAGCGCCATTGATTATCAATTCCGCTATCTGGCTGGAATGGTTGTGTTTGGGTAGTTTGCGGCTGCTCTTCTGGCTGGCCTTCCTGTATAGGTTCTGGAGCGACCGGAGCCACCTGATCAGGATCATTTTGTGGTGTGACTAATTGCGCCCGCAGCTGTTCTTCTGTCGGCGGTTGTGATTGCGACTGAATATCTAACTGCGCTTCACGCGTCACCACCGGCGCGTTGGGCGTATCATCAGATGGAAGCAGAAATCCGACCACCAATACAATGGCGGCAATAATGATCCCCCGACGATGCATCGGCGGCAGCGGGTCCATGAAGCGAAAATTGTCCGGCGCGTGCCAGACTTTCTCCAGGGTTGGTTTTAGTTCAAAGCGCCCGGGCATGGTTTCCTCCTGCTCCGCGTCTTGTTCCTCAATCATAGCCTATGAATAAGCTAACGCTATGATGTCCGTGGTAAACCCGCCTTTATTATATTCATACGGGATATTGCTATTGTTTCTTTTTCCCCGGGATTTGTCATCATTCCTGCGACAAAGTTTTACCCAAAGAAGTGTGGCTGATATGCTGCCCGCTACTTTTATACCCTAAGAAAGGAAATACGATGACCACCCCAACTTTTGACACCATCGAAGCGCAAGCAAGCTACGGCATTGGTTTGCAGGTAGGGCAACAACTGAGTGAATCTGGCCTGGAAGGGCTGCTGCCAGAAGCACTGGTTGCAGGTATTGCCGATGCGCTGGAAGGCAAACATCCGGCTGTTCCGGTTGATGTGGTGCATCGCGCGCTGCGTGAAATCCACGAACGCGCCGATGCCGTTCGTCGTCAGCGTTTCCAGGCGATGGCTGCAGAAGGTGTGAAATACCTGGAAGAAAACGCCAAAAAAGAAGGTGTGAATAGCACCGAATCTGGCCTGCAATTCCGCGTGATCAACCAGGGTGAAGGCGCAATTCCGGCACGTACCGACCGCGTTCGTGTTCATTACACCGGTAAACTGATCGACGGCACCGTGTTTGACAGCTCTGTTGCTCGTGGTGAACCCGCTGAATTCCCGGTTAATGGCGTGATCCCTGGCTGGATTGAAGCACTGACTCTGATGCCGGTAGGTTCTAAATGGGAACTGACTATCCCGCAGGAACTGGCATATGGCGAGCGCGGCGCAGGCGCATCCATCCCTCCGTTCAGCACCCTGGTGTTTGAAGTCGAACTGCTGGAAATCCTCTAAGCAGCGCATTCTGTTCCCCTCGAACCAGAGGGGAGCAGGCATTCAGCAATAAACCCTTCAGTTTGCCAAACGGCGCTATTTTGTGTTGCAAAGACCGCGTAAGCGTGTATTTTTGTGAGCTGTTTCGCGTTATCACCGTGATATGACACTCACTTTAAACATAAAATTAACATTAGATCTAAATCTTAGTATTCATCCCGCGTATTGTTACCTAATATCGATGAGTCCCGATACAGATTCGTCGTATCATAGACTGACTAAAGGCCGTAGAGCCTGAACAACACAGACAGGTACAGGAAGAAAAAAACATGGTAGATCAGGTAAAAGTCGTTGCCGATGATCAGGCTCCGGCTGAACAGTCGCTACGGCGCAATCTCACAAACCGACATATTCAGCTTATTGCCATTGGCGGTGCCATTGGTACGGGGTTGTTTATGGGGTCTGGCAAAACGATTAGCCTTGCCGGGCCGTCGATCATTTTCGTTTATATGATCATCGGTTTTATGCTCTTTTTCGTGATGCGGGCAATGGGGGAATTGCTGCTTTCGAATCTGGAATACAAATCTTTTAGTGACTTCGCTTCCGATTTACTCGGGCCGTGGGCAGGATATTTCACCGGCTGGACTTACTGGTTCTGCTGGGTTGTAACCGGTATGGCAGACGTGGTGGCGATCACGGCTTATGCTCAGTTCTGGTTCCCCGATCTCTCCGACTGGGTCGCCTCGCTGGCGGTGATAGTGCTGCTGCTGACGCTCAATCTCGCCACCGTGAAAATGTTCGGTGAGATGGAGTTCTGGTTTGCGATGATCAAAATCGTCGCCATTGTGTCGCTGATTGTCGTCGGCCTGGTCATGGTGGCGATGCACTTTCAGTCACCGACTGGTGTGGAAGCGTCATTCGCGCATTTGTGGAATGACGGCGGCTGGTTCCCGAAAGGTTTAAGTGGCTTCTTTGCCGGATTCCAGATAGCGGTTTTCGCTTTCGTGGGGATTGAGCTGGTAGGTACAACAGCTGCGGAAACCAAAGATCCAGAGAAATCACTGCCACGCGCGATTAACTCCATTCCGATCCGTATCATTATGTTCTACGTCTTCGCGCTGATTGTGATTATGTCCGTGACGCCGTGGAGTTCGGTAGTCCCGGAGAAAAGCCCGTTTGTTGAACTGTTTGTGTTGGTAGGTTTGCCTGCGGCTGCCAGCGTGATCAACTTTGTGGTGCTGACCTCTGCGGCGTCTTCCGCTAACAGCGGCGTCTTCTCTACCAGCCGTATGCTGTTTGGTCTGGCGCAGGAAGGTGTTGCGCCGAAAGCGTTCGCTAAACTTTCTAAGCGCGCAGTACCCGCGAAAGGGCTGACGTTCTCGTGTATCTGTCTGCTCGGCGGCGTGGTGATGTTGTATGTGAATCCTAGTGTGATTGGCGCGTTCACGATGATTACAACCGTTTCCGCGATTCTGTTTATGTTCGTCTGGACAATTATCCTTTGCTCGTACCTGGTGTACCGCAAACAGCGTCCTCATCTGCATGAGAAGTCGATCTACAAGATGCCGCTCGGCAAGCTGATGTGCTGGGTATGTATGGCGTTCTTTGTGTTCGTGGTCGTGTTGCTGACACTGGAAGATGACACTCGCCAGGCGCTGCTGGTTACCCCGCTGTGGTTTATCGCGCTGGGGTTGGGCTGGCTGTTTATTGGTAAGAAGCGGGCTGCTGAACTGCGGAAATAACCGCATTATCATGCTGGATGGCGCAATGCCATCCAGCTTTTAGATCACTCACCCGCCAGCGCGCGTGGGAACAGTACATTGTTTTCCAGGCTGATGTGATCCATCAGGTCATCAATCAGTTCATTAATGCCGTTATACATCGCTTTCCAGGTGGTGCAGGCTTCCGGCGGCGGTGTGACGTTATTGGTAGTGTGTTTGATCACTTCCAGCAGTTCACCCGCTTCATCGTGCTCGCTTTCCATTACGCTGATTGGCCCCATTGCCTGGCTGCCCATGCCTTGTTTGATCATCGGGAAGAGGATCTGCTCTTCTTTCATCATGTGGCTGGAAAGCTCTTCATGCAGCATAGTCAGGTATTTTGTCAGCCCTTTTGGCACGCTCGGTTTGTCGGCGTGAACGCGCTCGACTTTAGTCGCTTGCAGGATCAGCTCCGGCAGTTGCTCGCGGTGACGATCGTGGTAGCGCACGATGATATGGTCAATGATTTCTGCCAGCGGGGCGCTACGCCAGTCTTTCTCAATCGGTTGTTCAGCGAGCTTTGCCAGTTCAGCTTCAATGACCTCAACATCCAGTTCTTTACGTGCCGCCGCGCGCGCCAGCGTTTGCTTACCGCCGCAGCAGTAATCCATATCATATTTACGAAACAGAGCTGAAGCGCGAGGAATAGAGAGCGCCAGTTCACCTAAAGGTTGGTCGCGATAAGCCATAGCTGATACCTCATTCTTAATAAGATAAGATGTATTTTAAATGCATCTTTAAGGCAAAAGCTATAACTCTTACGTAGCAGAGGCTTATTTAACTCACAGCCAGTATGTCAACTTTCTGAGACAGATTCAGTTAAAGGCTTTTCCGGTTTTGCTCTGACTGCAATGACCACGCCAACCACTAACAGCGCGATACCGCTCAGCGTCATCAGCGGCGGCATTTGCTGGCGTATCAAAAAGGTGTACAGCAAACCTGCCAGTGTTTCGAAAACGATCAGCGGCCCGAGAATCACTGTCGGTAATCGCTGGCTGGCGACGTTCCAGCAGAGTGCGCCAACCCATGAGCAAAGCACGGCTATCGCAACCATCAGACTAATAAACACCAGCGGACGGGGGCCAAAAGGTAGGGAGAAGTCCGGCGTTTGCGTATTCAGCCAGTAACAGGCGACGAGATAGCCGATGAGAGAAACCGGCAGTGTGACCAGCGCCTGCGCCGTCGCCCACATCATCGGATGTTTGTCGGGATTCTCCCGCAGCCAGCGGGCGTTGCGCAGGGCATACCATGCCCAGCAGACCACGGAAACTAACGCTAGCACGATGCCTGAGGTATAACGTGCCCAGTCAAAATCGGGGAGTCCGTGGTTTAACTCAGCAATATTCACACACGCCAGGCCGATGCCAATACAAACCAGTGCCGGGGCGAGTTTTCCCCACGCGAGTTTGCCGTCGCGCTGGCTATAAAGCAGATTGGCAAAAACGGGAATCACCACCGGCAGGGTGCCGATAATCATCGTGGAAACAGGCGCACCAGTACGTTGAATGGCACTGGCAAGGCAGAAGTAATAGATGAGGTTGCCCATCATAGTGAGCATCAAGGCGGTAAGCCAGTCGCGACGCGCCAACTGACGCAGACGCACGCGTCCCAGCCAGGCAATGGGCAGCGCAATTAACCCTAACGCCAGATAACGCCCCATCGACTGCAACATCGCCGGGTATTCCGGTACGATCAACGGCCCGACAAAAATAAGCCCCCACATCAACCCTGCTAACAGGGCGTACAGCACGCCGCTAATCATTACTGGCATCCATTGGTCTGTCAGAAGAAAGTTCAGGAAGCAGACATGATTGCTCCCGGCATCCCGTCATTATTAGAGAGGATGCGGGAGGATGCCACTTTAATTAACTAGTTATTAACATTAAAAAGATGGCTTACGCTTTCGGCTAACGTTGTCGTTGGGCGGCCAATCAATTTGCTAAGCGTTTTGCTGTTATCAAACAGACCACCTTTCGATGCGCCAACGTCAGAATCTGCCAGCATATCCGCCAGTCCGTCGGGCAGTCCGACGCTTTTCAGTGCCGCGGCGAAATCGGCTTCGCTCAGATTTTGATAGGTAACCTGTTTGCCGCTCTGTTTGGTCAGCTCTGCCGCTAACTGTGTCAACGTCCCGGCACTATCGCCCGCCAGTTCGTAAACCTTGCCTTCGTGACCGGCTTCGCTAATCACGCGTGCCGCAGCTGCCGCATAATCTGCCCGCGTTGCTGAGGCGATTTTGCCATCGCCCGCCGCACCGATAAATACGCCGTGTTCCAGTGCTGCCGGGGCGCTGGCGAGGTAGTTTTCGCTGTACCAGCCGTTGCGCAGCAGGGTGTAAACGATGCCAGAATCAGCCAACATTTTCTCCGTCTCAATGTGCTCATCGGCGAGGCCGAGCGGGGAGGTATCTGCATGTAGCAGGCTGGTATAAGCGATAAATTTCACGCCAGCCGCCTTTGCGGCATTAATAACATTACGATGCTGCGGGGCACGTTGACCCACTTCGCTGGAAGAGATCAGCAGTAGTTTTTCCACTCCCTGAAGTGCAGATGTCAGTGCGGCTTCATCGCCGTAGTCAGCCTGACGCACGGTAATGCCTTGTGCTGCCAGAGCCTGGGCTTTTGCCGGATTACGAACGATAGCCACTATTTGGCTGGCAGGAACCGTTTTCATCAAGGATTCAATAATATAGTGACCAAGTTGGCCAGTGGCACCAGTAATAGCGATCATGGGAAGTCTCCATCGTTTTGTCTTGTGTTTAAATACGCTAACACCTAAACTTACTTTTAGTAAGTACGTACAAAAAGGTAAGTATGAAATGAGTCAGGTTAGCCTGTCGCAACAACTGAAAGAGGGTAATCTCTTTGCGGAACAGTGCCCGTCGCGCGAGGTGTTGAAACACGTCACCAGCCGTTGGGGGGTGTTGATTCTGGTGGCGCTACGCGAAGGTACTCATCGCTTTAGCGACCTGCGGCGCAAAATCGGCGGGGTGAGCGAAAAGATGCTTGCGCAGTCGTTACAGGCGTTAGAACAGGATGGTTTTCTTAACCGTATCGCGTATCCGGTGGTGCCACCGCATGTTGAATACAGCCTCACGCCGCTGGGCGAGCAGGTGAGCGAAAAGGTTGCTGCACTGGCGGACTGGATTGAGTTGAATTTGCCCGAGGTGTTGGCGGTGCGGGATGAACGTGCGGCATAACTGCCGGATGCGCGGCCTACGGTGTATGACTTGTAGGGCGGATAAGATGCGCCAGCATCGCATCCGCCAATAAATGCCGGATGCGATTGATGATTTATAGGCCGAAAAAGAAGTGTTTTACTTACTCAAATCCACCTGATAAATCGCAAACCCGATATCATCGGTCGCGACTTTATTCATCGGATACTGCCCTTTCTCTTTAATAAACGCTGCGGCTTTATCTGACGGGGAAGTTTCGAAACGGATATCCAGTTTCTTATCGGCAGCTATCGGTGCTAAACGCCAGTTGTTATCTGCCGCCGGGTGAATTTCCCCCGCACGTTTCGACTCATCAGCAATCCACGCTGCCAGCACCGAGCGGTTCTCATCCGGTGAAGCAAAAGCGATATGGCTGTCGCCCGTACCGGCAAATTTGCCGCCGTAAGCGCGATAGTTATTGGTGGCAACGAGGAACATGGCGTTCGGATCAATCGGCTTGCCATTAAAGGTCAGGTTCTTAATCCTTTCCGCATTGGTATTAATCATCTGGCACTCGCCGTCATAACGGGCAGGCTGGGTAACATCAATCTGATAATTCACACCATCAATCACATCAAAGTTATAGGTGCGGAAACCATCCCAGTTGATGAGTGATTGCGGTTTCGTGCTGTTAGGATCAATCTGGTTAAACTGTCCGGCGGAGCACTCCAGCCACTCTTTCACCTCTTTACCGCTGGCTTTCACCACAATCAGCGTATTGGGGTAGAGATAAAGATCGGCGGCATTACGGAAGGTCAACTGGCCTTTTTCCACCTCCACATAGCTTGCCGGGTCATTTTTGCGACCACCAACTTTAAACGGTGCGGCAGCTGAAAGCACCGGCAGTTTTGCCAGATCCGGATCGCCCTGAATGTAATGTTCGACATACGCTTTTTGCGCGTTGTTCACTACTTGCACGGTCGGATCGTCCTGCACCAGCGCCAGATAGCTATACATATTGTCGGCAGATTTACCGATTGGCTTGCTGACGAACTGGCGTGTGGCATCGTGATCGGCTTTGAGTGTTTCTACCAGCTTGCTGTCTTCCGCCGCGAGGGATTTTTTATTGGCGATGTCGTAAATCGGCCGAGCTTCCGCTTTCGCCTGCGTCACCTGCCATTTACCGCTGTCATTACTGAGTTGTAAGTCGACCACCCCAAGATGATCGCCCCACATGCCCGGCATTACCGCCGGAACACCATTCAGCGTGCCTTTGGTGATATCAGCCCCTTCGATATCAGCAAAATCTTTACCCGGGAAAACGGCGTGAGCATGACCAAACATAATGGCGTTAACGCCCGGAATTTCACTGAGGTAATAAACTGAGTTTTCCGCCATCACTTTATACGGATCGGCAGACAGCCCGGAATGTGCCAGAACGACAACGACATCGGCACCTTTCTCGCGCATTTCAGGCACGTATTTGCGCACGGTTTCGGTAATATCATTCACCGTCACTTTCCCGGATAAATTAGCTTTATCCCAGCCCATGATTTGCGGCGGCACGACGCCAATATAGCCAATCTTCAGCGTCTGTTTTTTTCCGTCTTTATCGACCACTTCGGTATCTTTAATTAAATACGGTGTAAACATTGGCTGTTTGGTTCTGGCGTCAATGACGTTGGCATTTACATAAGGGAATTTCGCTCCCGCCAGCGCATTTTTCAGGTAATCCAGACCGTAGTTAAATTCATGATTGCCGAGTGTACCGACCGTATAATCCAGCGTATTCAGCGCCTTATAAACCGGATGAACATCACCTGTTTTTAATCCTTTCGCCGACATGTAATCTGCCAGCGGACTCCCCTGAATCAAATCGCCGTTATCGACCAGTACGCTGTTTTTCACTTCATTGCGGGCATCGTTAATCAGGCTTGCCGTACGTACCAGTCCGAATTTTTCCGTGGCGGTGTCTTTGTAATAATCGAAATCCATCATGTTGCTATGCAGATCAGTGGTTTCCATGATACGCAGATCGACCGTCGCTGCATTCACACTGGCGGCAATCAGCGTGGCCAGGAGCGTTGCGCTAAACTTAATCATCAGGGACATCCTTTTATCATCGGGAATACGAAAGAAAAGGGAGAATAAACGTCTTACTTATAGAACAGTGAAGAATGCCACAATTTTACGCTTTGAAAATGATGACACTATCACAGTTGGCGCATTCATTAACGATAGGGTATAAGTAAAACAATAAGTTAACACCGCTCACAGAGACGAGGTGGAGAAATGTTAGATCAAGTATGCCAGCTTGCACGGAATGCAGGCGATGCCATTATGCAGGTCTACGACGGGACGAAACCGATGGACGTCGTCAGCAAAGCGGACAATTCTCCGGTAACGGCAGCGGATATTGCCGCACACACCGTTATCATGGACGGTTTACGTACGCTGACACCGGATATTCCGGTCCTTTCTGAAGAAGATCCTCCCGGTTGGGAAGTCCGCCAGCACTGGCAGCGTTACTGGCTGGTAGACCCGCTGGATGGTACTAAAGAGTTTATTAAACGTAATGGCGAATTCACCGTTAACATTGCGCTCATTGACCATGGCAAACCGATTTTAGGTGTGGTGTATGCGCCGGTAATGAACGTAATGTACAGCGCGGCAGAAGGCAAGGCCTGGAAAGAAGAGTGCGGTGTGCGCAAGCAGATTCAGGTCCGCGATGCGCGCCCGCCGCTGGTGGTTATCAGCCGTTCCCATGCAGATGCGGAGCTGAAAGAGTATCTGCAACAGCTTGGCGAACATCAGACCACGTCCATCGGCTCTTCGCTGAAATTCTGCCTGGTGGCGGAAGGACAGGCGCAGCTGTACCCGCGCTTCGGACCAACGAATATTTGGGACACCGCCGCTGGACATGCTGTGGCTGCAGCTGCCGGAGCGCACGTTCACGACTGGCAGGGTAAACCGCTGGATTACACTCCGCGCGAGTCGTTCCTGAATCCGGGGTTCAGAGTGTCTATTTACTAAATTCAGATGGCAGAAACAGTGTATTTCCTGATTCTGCCATCCTGATTTCTCCCAACCTAAAAAGTTATAAATAAAAAGAGATTGTATTTAAAGTGCAAAAATTCAATTGCTAATAAGTTACATTTTAATAATGAGCGTTTTTTGATAGTTTACTTCTATAATGAGATATTTAATGGCGACATAAAATAACCAAATAAAATAAGGTAGCCATATGTTACCCAGGATCAGACACAATAATTTTATTGGTGCGGTGGAGTTATTCGTAAAATCATCGCATACAAAAACACATTTAAACAATTTTTTTCAATAATATTCAGCATGCATTTAAGAAAAAAGATTGGGTTTCGAATTATGATAGCCTGTTAACTTTGTGGGAGTTTTTTCGTTGCGCAACTCAGATTGATAAAGATAGTTATCAAGTGCTTTCATCAAAAAATGAAACTGTTAAAGCCATGGATAAGTTTCTTATCAGTTTCAGCCTTAAAGATAACGGTGCCGAATATACAATGACATTGCGAGGCAGTGGATTTGAATACGAAGAAATTCCCATAACAATAAATGAGTATAACTCATTCATGGATTTCAAAAACCGCGAGTTTCCGTTAGAACAAAACAGAAGATTGTATGCCTGTGATATTTTGCAGAAAAAACAGTCTGACATACCAAAAAGGATTAAAGGTTATATTCGCCAGGCGTTTGGTGACGTATCTTTCGGTTATGCCTTATTGGAGGATATAGTAAGCAAATTAAAACGGGGTAAATTTGAACTCCAAATACCAGGCTGTGGAATTAAAGAATGCGATGGATGGTATATTTACGAAAAAATAATTGATGATAATTTTGCCATAGTCATAGAATCTTTGGGCTTTGCGCTTAAAATCTATGGAGGGGGTGAACGTTTTCGTAATGGTTCCTCTGTTGTTTTGGAGGATGAAGATTACTCTCTTATTTATAATTTTCTGGTTAATGCAGGTTGCCAACAAGTCGAATTAGCCGAACAAGTGGATGCGATAGTAAGTGCGAATCTGGCCGCAGATAGTAATATTACCAAAGAAAAGATTTGCGAGAAATATAAATCGACCATTGAGGCATTTAAAAAAGAGCAACTAGCGTTACCAGTATGAGTTCGGCGTAAGAACTAAGAGACTTAATTCCCCTATCCCATAGATAACGATAGGGGAAAATTATTTTTGCAGAATTTATGTTATTGCCATTATTTGAGCAACTTTTGCAGCAGGTCCATCACTTGCTGCACCTCTTCCTGTGTGAGCGCCCCGTCTTTGGCCCATTGCACGCGACCATCCTTATCCAGCACCACTACAGCGGAACTTTCTTCATCCAGCTGCCAGGCACCGCGCGCGACGCCATTGCTATCGACAATAAACTGCGACCAGGGATAAAGCTTTTTATTACTCTCCAGACTGCTGCGCACAAACATGCCGGAACCCGGAATCGCGTCGTCGGTGTTAACAATGGTGGTGGTCTGGTAACGATCGTGCGGTAACTTCGCTGATTTAATCGCTTCAATCAGCGTCGCGTTTTTCTCTTTTGCAGAGGTGCGACCAGCAATATGTTGCAGTACTCGCACTTTTCCCACTAACTGCGCGCTGTTCCAGGTTTTGTAGCTAAACTGATCTTTATCAAGCACCAACTCGCCCCGATCGGTAATGCCAATCGGCGGCACTCGCTGACCGGTTTCGAACTGATGTGCGGAAGCCATCATCGGCAACAGCAGGCAGGTGAGTGCCAGAATCTTGCGTAGGGTCATGGTGTTTCCTTCTTATGATATGCAGGTGATCCGACCACTTGGTGTCTGAGTTTTAATCATATGTGCTATTTATCGAATTTCCCGCAAGTGTGATGCCAGTTTGCGGTCAAGCGCACAAATCATATGAAAAATGAATGCTTATACTGAAGACCGCGCTTCGGTAAAAAGATAATTCTGAATAATTGTAACCTTTAGGTAAAAAAAGTTATACGCGGTGGAAACATTGCCCGGATAGTCTATAGTCACTAAGCATTAAAATTTGCGCCTCATAATAGTTGGGCCGATTGTGGCACCGCACAGGCGTAATACTCAGCAGGAGATAACAATGAAAATTTTCCAACGGTACAACCCACTTCAGGTGGCGAAGTACGTAAAGATCCTGTTCCGTGGACGGTTATACATCAAGGACGTTGGCGCTTTTGAATTTGATAAGGGTAAGATTCTTATCCCAAAAGTGAAGGATAAGCTGCATTTGTCAGTGATGTCCGAAGTTAACCGTCAGGTTATGCGTCTGCAAACAGAGATGGCTTAACCAAAGTGCTATGCAGTAATAAGACGGCTCCTGATTCAGGAGCCGTTGATGTTTCTGGGGGTTACGCGACGCTTTCTTCTTTATCTTTAGCGTCAGGCAGTTTTGGCGAAAGGGCGGTGGCCTTGCTGTCGATCCGGGTCACCAGCAGCTGGTCGATGCGGTAGTTATCGATATCCACCACTTCAAATTTGTAGCCGGCGAATTTCACCGAATCGGTGCGTTTCGGGATCTTACGCAGCATAAACATCATAAAGCCGCCGATGGTTTCGTAGTTGCCCGACTGCGGGAACTCGTCAATATCCAGCACGCGCATGACGTCGTCAATTGGGGTGCCGCCGTCAATCAGCCATGAGTTCTCATCACGGGCGACAATCTGCTCTTCCAGCCCCTGACCGACCAGATCGCCCATCAGCGTGGTCATCACGTCGTTGAGGGTGATGATCCCCACCACCAGCGCGTACTCGTTCATGATCACCGCGAAGTCTTCACCTGCGGTTTTAAAACTTTCCAACGCCTCTGAAAGGGTTAACGTATCCGGCACAATCAGCGTGTTGCGAATTTGTACGCCGCTGTTCAGTGCCAGGCTTTGGTTAGCCAGCACGCGGTTCAGCAGGTCTTTAGAATCGACATAACCGATGATGTGGTCAATATCTTCATTACAGACGAGGAACTTAGAGTGCGGATGTTCCGCCACCTTATTCTTCAGGCTTTGCTCATCTTCGTGGAGATCAAACCAAATCACGTTTTCACGCGGTGTCATTGAAGACGGAACGGTACGGGATTCCAGCTCAAAGACGTTTTCAATCAGCTCGTGTTCCTGTTTACGTAACACGCCCGCCAGCGCACCGGCTTCCACTACCGCGTAGATGTCATCAGAAGTGATGTCATCTTTACGTACCATTGGCAGTTTGAAAATACGGAAGATCATGTTCGCCAGGCCGTTGAAGAACCACACCAGCGGGGTGCATACGTACAGGCAGAAGCGCATCGGGTTGATGATACGCAAAGCTACCGCTTCTGGCGCAATCATACCGATGCGTTTCGGGGTTAAATCCGCAAACAGGATAAACATGCCAGTCACTAACGAGAAAGAGAGAATAAAGCTCAGTTGCTCAGAGAGCTCTGCCGACATATAGCGGGAGAACAGGCTGTGAAAAGCTGGAGAAAATGCCGCATCACCGACGATACCGCCGAGAATCGCCACTGCGTTCAGACCGATTTGGACCACGGTAAAGAACATGCCGGGATTTTCCTGCATATTCAGAACGCGTTGGGCATTTATATTGCCTTCATCAGCCAGCAGTTTAAGTTTGATTTTGCGTGAGGCGGCAAGCGAGATCTCGGACATCGAGAAGAACGCACTTACAGCGATCAAGCAGAGTATGACTAAAATACTGTTTAACATATCTTATCCGACCTTTCAGGCCAGATCCTCGGAAGGGGAAGTTGATTAATTTGTGTGAAATACACATTGAAAGCCGATTCGAAGAAAGTGAACCGGCATTTTCAGTGGCTAGTATAGCGTAAGGTACTGTAAAGTCGCCAGAGGGTTAAAATTCAGACTGCTGATAAATGCAATACTGCCTGATGCGCTATGCCGATCAGGCCTACGCAGTCCTTGCAATATATTGAATTTGGACGATTTTGTAGGCCTGGTAAGGCGTTTACGCCGCATCCGGCATAAACAAAGCGCACTTTATCAACAATCTACATTTGTACCCGTAACGCTATGCTTCCGGTGGCAGACAGACGCCAATTCCACAGTAACCATACGGGTTTTTATGCAGATATTGCTGGTGGTCATCTTCGGCATAATAAAACGGTGTGGCGTTAGCGATTTCCGTGGTGATGTGACGATCGTCATCGGCGGCAAGCATCGCCGCCTGAAAACGTTCCAGACTGGCGCGAGCTGCGGCATCCTGTTCTGGGGTCAGCGGATAAATCGCTGAACGATACTGCGTGCCGTGGTCATTGCCCTGACGCATTCCCTGGGCGGGATCGTGATTCTCCCAAAATACCTGTAGCAACTGCTCATAGCTGATGACGGAAGGATCGTAAACAATGCGTACCGCTTCGGCATGACCCGTATCACCGGAGCACACTTCCCGATAAGTCGGATTTGGCGTATAGCCTCCGGTATAGCCTGCGGCGGTGCTGTAAACGCCGGGTAACTGCCAGAACAGACGCTCCACACCCCAGAAACAACCCATCGCAAAAATGGCAATCTCCATTCCGTCAGGTACATTGGTCATTGAGTGACCGTTGACCGCATGCAGCGTGGCTACGGGCATCGGGGTGTTACGTCCAGGCAGGGCATCGGCGGGGGAAACCAGATGCTTTTTATCAAATAAACTCATGGTGTCGCTCTCCCGAAAATCGGTCATTGGGGTTAAGGTTGTAACAAGAGGCGTATTTGCACACAATAACCACCGTGAATAGGTCTAAAGTAAAACATAAGAAATATTTGGGGTTTAGTCTGCTTTTTAATCCATATTACTGGATTTTTGTTAAGCCGTTTAACGGCGTTCCAGGGGCAGGAAAAAAGGATATTCAGGAGAAAATGTGCGCTATATCCGACAGTTATGCTGTGTAAGCTTACTCTGCTTAAGCGGATCTGCCGTCGCCGCGAACGTCCGTCTACAGGTCGAGGGGTTATCGGGACAGCTGGAAAAGAACGTTCGTGCGCAGCTTTCTACGATTGAAAGTGATGAAGTGACGCCAGACCGTCGCTTTCGCGCACGCGTCGATGATGCCATCCGCGAAGGTCTGAAAGCGCTGGGTTATTACCAGCCGACCATTGAATTTGATCTCCGTCCACCGCCAAAGAAAGGGCGGCAGGTATTGATCGCCAAAGTCACGCCAGGCGTGCCGGTGTTAATTGGCGGCACCGATGTGGTATTGCGCGGCGGCGCGCGGACCGATAAAGACTATTTGAAATTGCTCGATACTCGCCCGGCTATTGGCACGGTGCTGAACCAGGGCGATTATGAAAATTTCAAAAAGTCCTTAACCAGCATTGCGTTGCGTAAAGGTTATTTCGATAGCGAATTTACCAAAGCGCAGCTGGGCATTGCGCTCGGCCTGCATAAAGCCTTCTGGGATATTGATTATAACAGTGGCGAACGTTACCGCTTTGGGCATGTGACCTTTGAAGGATCACAAATCCGCGATGAATACCTGCAAAATCTGGTGCCGTTTAAAGAGGGCGATGAGTACGAATCGAAAGATCTGGCGGAACTGAACCGCCGACTTTCTGCTACCGGCTGGTTTAACTCGGTGGTGGTGGCTCCACAATTTGATAAAGCGCGCGAAACGAAAGTATTACCATTGACGGGCGTGGTTTCGCCGCGAACAGAAAACACCATCGAAACCGGGGTCGGTTACTCTACGGACGTGGGACCGCGCGTGAAAGCGACGTGGAAAAAGCCGTGGATGAACTCTTATGGTCACAGTCTGACCACCAGTACCAGTATTTCCGCGCCGGAACAGACCCTCGACTTCAGCTATAAAATGCCGCTGCTGAAGAATCCACTGGAACAATATTATTTGGTGCAGGGCGGTTTTAAGCGCACTGACCTGAACGATACCGAATCTGACTCCACTACGCTGGTGGCTTCTCGCTACTGGGATCTCTCCAGCGGCTGGCAGCGTGCCATTAACCTGCGCTGGAGCCTCGACCACTTTACCCAGGGTGAAATTACCAACACCACGATGCTGTTTTATCCTGGTGTGATGATTAGCCGCACGCGTTCTCGTGGTGGCCTGATGCCAACCTGGGGCGACTCGCAACGCTACTCTATCGACTACTCCAACACGGCCTGGGGTTCAGATGTCGATTTCTCCGTTTTCCAGGCGCAGAACGTCTGGATCCGCACACTGTACGATCGCCATCGTTTCGTTACACGCGGCACGCTGGGCTGGATTGAAACCGGTGATTTCGACAAAGTACCGCCGGATCTGCGTTTCTTCGCCGGGGGCGATCGCAGTATTCGCGGCTACAAATACAAATCTATCGCCCCGAAATACGCCAACGGTGACCTGAAAGGGGCCTCGAAGTTGATAACCGGATCGCTGGAATACCAGTACAACGTGACCGGAAAATGGTGGGGCGCGGTGTTTGTCGATAGTGGCGAAGCGGTAAGCGATATTCGCCGCAGCGACTTTAAAACCGGTACCGGGGTCGGCGTGCGCTGGGAATCGCCGGTCGGGCCAATCAAACTCGATTTTGCCGTACCGGTCGCGGATAAAGACGAACACGGGTTACAGTTTTACATCGGTCTGGGGCCAGAATTATGAGTTTATGGAAAAAAATCAGCCTCGGCGTGGTTATCGTTATCTTACTGTTGCTGGGATCGGTGGCGTTTCTGGTGGGCACCACCAGCGGCCTGCATCTTGTATTTAAAGCGGCGGATCGCTGGGTGCCAGGACTGGATATTGGCAAGGTCACCGGCGGCTGGCGCGATCTCACCTTGTCTGACGTTCGTTATGAGCAGCCAGGCGTGGCGGTAAAAGCGGGTAATCTGCATCTGGCGGTCGGTCTTGAGTGCCTGTGGAACAGTAGCGTTTGTATTAATGACCTGGCGCTGAAAGACATTCAGGTCAACATCGACAGTAAAAAAATGCCTCCTTCTGAACAGGTTGAAGAAGAGGAAGATAGCGGTCCGCTGGATCTCTCCACGCCGTATCCCATCACCCTGACACGGGTGGCGCTGGACAACGTCAACATCAAGATTGATGACACCACGGTGTCGGTGATGGACTTCACCTCCGGCCTGAACTGGCAGGAGAAAACCCTGACCCTGAAACCGACGTCGCTGAAAGGCCTGCTGATTGCTCTGCCGAAAGTGGCGGAAGTGGCGCAGGAAGAAGTGGTCGAACCGAAAATTGAAAATCCGCAGCCGGAGGAAAAGCCGCTCGGCGAAACGCTGAAAGATCTCTTTTCTCGCCCGGTATTGCCGGAAATGACCGACGTGCATTTGCCGCTTAACCTGAACATTGAAGAGTTTAAGGGCGAGCAGCTGCGCGTGACGGGCGACACGGACATCACCGTGCGCACCATGCTGCTGAAAGTGAGCAGCATTGACGGCAATACTAAACTGGACGCCCTGGATATCGATACCAACCAGGGGATCGTCAACGCCAGCGGCACGGCGCAGCTGTCAGACAACTGGCCGGTGGATATCACCCTCAACAGCACACTGAACGTGGAGCCGTTGAAAGGTGAAAAGGTGAAGCTGAAAGTGGGCGGCGCGCTGCGCGAACAGCTGGAGATAGGCGTTAACCTTTCCGGTCCGGTGGATATGGATTTACGCGCCCAGACGCGACTGGCGGAAGCCGGATTGCCACTCAACGTGGAAGTGAACAGCAAACAGCTTTACTGGCCGTTCACTGGTGAGAAGCAGTATCAGGCGGATGATCTGAAACTGAAACTTACCGGCAAAATGACCGATTACACGCTCTCAATGCGTACGGCAGTGAAGGGACAGGAGATCCCGCCAGCCACCATTACCCTTGATGCCAAAGGTAATGAACAGCAGGTCAATCTCGACAAACTCACCGTCGCGGCGCTGGAAGGGAAAACTGAACTCAAGGCGTTGCTCGACTGGCAGCAGGCCATTAGTTGGCGCGGTGAGCTAACGCTTAATGGCATTAACACCGCCAAAGAGTTCCCGGAGTGGCCGTCGAAACTCAATGGCTTGATTAAAACCCGCGGTAGCCTGTACGGCGGCACCTGGCAGATGGAGGTGCCAGAACTGAAGCTGACCGGTAACGTCAAACAGAACAAAGTGAACGTTGACGGCACGCTGAAAGGCAACAGTTATATGCAGTGGATGATCCCAGGGCTGCATCTGGAACTGGGGCCAAACAGTGCCGAAGTGAAAGGCGAGCTGGGGGTAAAAGATCTCAATCTTGATGCCACCATCAACGCGCCGGGTCTGGATAACGCGCTGCCGGGGCTTGGCGGTACAGCGAAAGGGCTGGTGAAAGTACGCGGCACGGTGGAAGCGCCACAACTACTGGCAGATATCACCGCGCGCGGCCTGCGCTGGCAGGAACTTTCCGTGGCGCAGGTTCGCGTGGAAGGCGATATCAAATCCACCGATCAGATTGCGGGTAAACTCGACGTACGCGTTGAGCAAATTTCGCAGCCGGATGTCAATATCAACCTCGTCACCCTGAATGCCAAAGGCAGCGAAAAGCAGCACGAGCTACAGTTGCGGATTCAGGGCGAGCCTGTCTCCGGGCAGCTTAATCTGGCAGGAAGTTTTGATCGCAAAGAAGAACGCTGGAAGGGAACTCTTAGCAATACCCGCTTCCAGACGCCGGTCGGCCCGTGGTCGCTGACCCGCGATATTGCGCTGGATTACCGCAATAAGGAGCAAAAAATCAGCATCGGGCCACACTGCTGGCTTAACCCGAATGCGGAACTGTGCGTGCCGCAAACTATCGATGCGGGGGCCGAAGGGCGTGCGGTGGTGAATCTCAACCGCTTCGACCTCGCCATGCTGAAACCGTTTATGCCAGAAACCACTCAGGCCAGCGGTATCTTCACGGGTAAAGCGGATGTTGCCTGGGACACCACGAAAGAGGGGCTGCCGCAGGGCAGTATCACCCTTTCGGGGCGTAACGTGCAGGTAACGCAAACCGTCAACGATGCGGCGCTGCCCGTGGCGTTTCAGACACTGAATCTGACGGCGGAATTGCGTAACAACCGTGCCGAATTGGGCTGGACCATCCGCCTGACCAATAACGGCCAGTTTGATGGACAGGTGCAGGTGACCGATCCGCAAGGCCGCCGTAATCTTGGTGGCAACGTCAATATCCGTAACTTCAACCTTGCGATGATAAACCCCATCTTTACCCGTGGGGAAAAAGCAGCGGGGATGGTGAGTGCCAACTTGCGTCTGGGTGGTGATGTGCAAAGCCCGCAGTTGTTTGGTCAGCTTCAGGTTACGGGTGTGGATATCGATGGCAACTTTATGCCGTTTGATATGCAACCGAGCCAGCTTGCGGTCAACTTTAACGGTATGCGCTCGACGCTTGCCGGTACAGTACGGACCCAGCAGGGTGAAATCTACCTGAACGGTGATGCCGACTGGAGCCAAATTGAAAACTGGCGGGCGCGGGTAACGGCGAAAGGCAGTAAAGTGCGGATCACCGTGCCGCCGATGGTACGAATGGATGTATCGCCAGATGTTGTATTCGAGGCTACACCAAACCTGTTTACCCTCGATGGTCGCGTGGATGTCCCTTGGGCGCGCATCGTGGTGCACGATCTGCCGGAAAGCGCAGTAGGCGTCTCCAGCGATGTGGTGATGCTTAACGATAACCTGCAACCGGAAGAGCCGAAAACGGCGTCGATTCCGATTAACAGTAACCTGATTGTCCACGTTGGCAACAATGTGCGCATTGACGCCTTTGGCCTGAAAGCGCGGCTGACGGGCGATCTTAACGTCGTACAGGACAAACAAGGGCTGGGCCTGAACGGGCAGATCAACATCCCTGAAGGGCGCTTCCATGCCTATGGTCAGGATCTGATTGTGCGTAAGGGTGAGTTACTGTTCTCTGGTCCGCCGGATCAACCGTATCTTAATATTGAAGCTATTCGTAACCCGGATGCTACAGAAGACGACGTAATCGCCGGAGTTCGCGTCACTGGTCTGGCGGACGAACCGAAAGCGGAGATCTTCTCTGACCCGGCGATGTCGCAACAAGCTGCATTGTCTTATTTGCTACGTGGACAAGGGCTGGAGAGCGATCAGAGCGACAGTGCGGCAATGACCTCGATGCTGATTGGTCTGGGGGTTGCGCAAAGTGGCCAGATTGTGGGTAAAATCGGCGAGACGTTTGGCGTAAGCAATTTAGCGCTCGACACCCAGGGAGTAGGCGACTCCTCCCAGGTAGTGGTCAGCGGCTATGTATTGCCAGGTCTGCAAGTGAAATACGGCGTGGGTATATTTGACTCTATAGCAACACTCACGTTACGTTATCGCCTGATGCCTAAGCTATATCTGGAAGCCGTGTCTGGTGTAGACCAGGCACTGGATTTGCTCTATCAGTTCGAGTTTTAGCAATGCGAATATTTGTCTACGGCAGTTTACGCCACAAACAAGGCAACAGTCACTGGATGACCAATGCCCAGTTACTGGGCGATTTCAGTATCGATAACTACCAGTTGTATAGCCTGGGCCACTATCCAGGCGCAGTTCCGGGGAACGGAACGGTACACGGTGAAGTTTATCGTATTGACAACGCCACGCTGGCCGAACTTGATGCCTTGCGCACCAGGGGCGGTGAATACGCGCGCCAGTTGATTCAGACGCCGTACGGGAGTGCATGGATGTACGTTTATCAACGACCCGTCGATGGATTAAAGCTAATTGAAAGCGGCGACTGGTTAGACAGGGATAAGTAATAATAAAAGCACGCCACCTTCGGGTGGCGTTGTTTTATGCGATGTATCTCGCGATTTTTTTTTGTAACTTTTCCATCTTTTGCTTTTCTCTCCGAGCCGCTTTCCATATCTGCAATCGCATACAAAACTCTGCTGGCGTTCACAAATGTGCAGGGGTAAAACGGGGGCACGCTTTGAACGGTGAGTATGAGTGAGGTCGGCTAACTTCCAGCAAGTGGCTATGAACAGCAAAATGGTGGTCGGGTTTGCTTGTTCTTACCGTTCAAGCCTTGCAACCGCTGAGAATAATGATGGTGGAATAGAGAGTTTATTTATCGCGGGCATAAAAAAACCCTTACTAACCGAAGCCCGGCGTTCAGGGTTATTGCGCTAGAAGAACTTATTTATTCTTTGCGCGCTCGAAGGAAGCAACGATTTCAGCTTTAGCGGCTTCTGCGTTTTCCCAACCTTCAACTTTCACCCACTTGCCTTTTTCGAGGTCTTTGTAGTGCTCGAAGAAGTGAGCGATTTGCGCTTTCAGCAGTTCAGGCAGATCGTTTACGTCTTTAATGTGATCGTATTCTTTGCTCAGCTTGCTGTGCGGAACCGCAACCAGTTTCGCATCTTCACCGGCTTCGTCGGTCATTTTCAGAACGCCAACCGGACGGCAACGGATCACAGAACCAGGCTGCAGCGGGTACGGAGTCGGGACCAGTACGTCAACCGGGTCACCGTCCAGAGACAGGGTGTGGTTGATGTAACCGTAGTTGCACGGATAGAACATCGCGGTGGACATGAAGCGGTCAACGAACAGTGCGCCGCTCTCTTTGTCGATTTCGTATTTGATCGGATCTGCGTTAGCCGGGATCTCAATAACAACGTAGATGTCTTCCGGCAGATCTTTACCCGCAGGGACGTTGAGTAAGCTCATGTCTGTTTCCTTTAAAAATATGTGGCAAACAAGTGCCGAGTATTATAGCCAACTCGCGCCGAATGTCTTTGCTTGTTTTCGTCTTCATTTTCCTTTTTCGCCAGTTTTAAGACGGTATACAGAGCAGGAAAATCCATAACCGTAGCCGCATTTTTCATAGTGAGATGAAAGCGATTACAAACTTGTGATTAACGTTTTATTTACTTTTTTGAAGTGTGATGTAACGCAATCCGTTACATAACGAATTGTCTATAGTTTTTTCGCGAACATCTTTTCACCAATAATAATTACCCCGACGAGGACAACCCTATGTGGAAACGCTTACTTGTAGTCTCTGCAGTCTCGGCAGCCATGTCGTCTATGGCGTTGGCCGCTCCATTAACCGTAGGATTTTCGCAGGTCGGATCGGAATCCGGCTGGCGCGCCGCAGAAACCAATGTGGCGAAAAGTGAGGCCGAAAAACGCGGAATTACGTTGAAAATTGCCGATGGTCAGCAAAAGCAGGAAAACCAGATTAAAGCGGTACGTTCCTTCGTTGCACAAGGGGTGGATGCGATCTTTATCGCTCCAGTGGTTGCGACGGGTTGGGAACCGGTATTAAAAGAGGCGAAAGATGCCGAAATCCCGGTCTTCTTGCTCGACCGTTCCATCGATGTGAAAGACAAATCTCTCTATATGACCACCGTTACTGCCGACAACATCCTCGAAGGTAAGTTGATCGGTGACTGGCTGGTAAAAGAAGTGAATGGCAAACCATGCAACGTGGTGGAGCTGCAGGGCACCGTTGGGGCCAGCGTCGCCATTGACCGTAAGAAAGGCTTTGCCGAAGCCATTAAGAATGCGCCAAATATCAAAATTATCCGCTCGCAGTCAGGTGACTTCACCCGCAGTAAAGGCAAAGAAGTCATGGAGAGCTTTATCAAAGCGGAAAACAACGGCAAAAACATCTGCATGGTTTACGCCCATAACGACGACATGGTGATTGGTGCAATTCAGGCAATTAAAGAAGCGGGCCTGAAACCGGGCAAAGATATCCTCACGGGTTCCATTGACGGTGTACCGGACATCTACAAAGCGATGATGGATGGCGAAGCGAACACCAGTGTTGAACTGACGCCGAACATGGCGGGACCCGCTTTCGATGCGCTGGAGAAATACAAAAAAGACGGCACCATGCCTGAAAAGCTGACGTTAACCAAATCCACCCTTTACCTGCCTGATACCGCAAAAGAAGAGTTAGAGAAGAAGAAAAATATGGGGTATTGAGGGTTGCTATGCCTGATGCCGATTCGTAGGCCGGATAAGGCGCTCGCGCCGCATCCGGCGATGGTGCACTGAAGCCTGATTCGACGCTTACCGCGTCTTATCATGCCTACTGGGAGCACGCTTTACACCGGGGGAAACCATGACGACCGACCAACACCAGGAGATCCTCCGCACCGAAGGATTAAGTAAATTTTTCCCCGGCGTCAAAGCGTTAGACAACGTTGATTTCAGCCTGCGCCGTGGCGAAATCATGGCGCTGCTTGGTGAAAACGGGGCGGGAAAATCAACGCTAATCAAAGCATTAACTGGTGTATACCACGCCGATCGCGGCACCATCTGGCTGGAAGGCCAGGCTATCTCACCGAAAAATACCGCCCATGCACAACAACTCGGTATCGGCACCGTCTATCAGGAAGTCAACCTGCTACCCAATATGTCGGTTGCTGATAATCTATTCATAGGTCGCGAACCCAAACGTTTCGGCCTTCTACGCCGTAAAGAGATGGAAAAGCGCGCCACCGAACTGATGGCATCTTACGGTTTCTCCCTCGACGTGCGCGAACCGCTTAACCGTTTTTCGGTGGCGATGCAGCAAATCGTCGCCATTTGCCGGGCTATCGATCTCTCCGCCAAAGTGCTGATCCTCGATGAACCCACCGCCAGCCTCGACACCCAGGAAGTGGAGCTATTATTTGGCCTGATGCGTCAGTTGCGCGATCGCGGCGTCAGCCTGATCTTTGTCACTCACTTTCTCGATCAGGTCTATCAGGTCAGCGATCGGATCACCGTCTTACGCAACGGCAGTTTCGTAGGCTGTCGGGAAACGCGCGAGCTACCGCAGATCGAACTGGTAAAAATGATGCTGGGGCGCGAGCTGGATACCCACGCGCTACAGCGTGCCGGGCGAACATTGTTGAGCGACAAACCCGTTGCCGCGTTCAAAAATTACGGCAAAAAAGGAACGATAGCACCGTTTGATCTCGAAGTGCGCCCCGGCGAGATCGTCGGTCTGGCTGGCTTGCTGGGATCCGGACGTACCGAAACCGCCGAAGTGATCTTCGGTATCAAACCTGCTGACAGCGGCACGGCGTTGATCAAAGGCAAACCGCAAACCCTGCGATCGCCACATCAGGCTTCAGTACTGGGCATCGGATTCTGCCCGGAAGACAGGAAAACAGATGGCATCATCGCCGCTGCCTCGGTGCGGGAAAATATCATCCTCGCTCTCCAGGCCCAGTGCGGCTGGCTACGACCCATTTCCCGCAAAGAGCAGCAAGAGATTGCCGAACGCTTTATCCGCCAGCTTGGCATTCGCACACCTTCAACTGAACAACCGATTGAATTTCTCTCCGGTGGCAATCAGCAAAAAGTGCTGCTTTCACGTTGGCTACTGACCCGACCGCAATTTCTGATCCTTGATGAGCCAACCCGTGGCATTGATGTTGGTGCCCACGCCGAGATCATCCGCCTGATTGAAACGCTGTGTGCTGACGGTCTGGCGCTGCTGGTGATCTCCTCCGAACTGGAAGAGCTGGTGGGCTATGCCGACCGGGTGATCATCATGCGCGATCGCAAACAGGTGGCGGAGATCCCGCTGGCACAGCTTTCCGTTCCGGCGATCATGAACGCCATTGCGGCGTAAGGAGAACAGTGTGATGCCTCAATCTCTCCCTGACACTACGCCGCCAAAAAGGCGTTTTCACTGGCCGACGGGGATGCCGCAGCTGGCGGCACTGTTGCTGGTGCTGCTGGTCGATAGCCTGGTAGCCCCGCATTTCTGGCAGGTGGTGCTTCAGGATGGGCGTTTGTTCGGTAGCCCTATCGACATTCTTAACCGTGCAGCTCCCGTTGCGTTACTGGCGATTGGTATGACGCTGGTGATCGCCACCGGTGGTATCGATCTCTCTGTGGGGGCGGTGATGGCTATCGCCGGAGCCACAACGGCTGCGATGACGGTCGCGGGATTCAGCCTGCCGATTGTTTTGTTAAGCGCCCTAGGCACCGGCATCCTGGCGGGATTGTGGAACGGCATACTGGTAGCGATCCTCAAAATTCAGCCGTTTGTCGCCACCCTGATCCTGATGGTCGCCGGGCGCGGCGTGGCGCAACTGATCACCGCCGGGCAGATCGTCACGTTTAACTCGCCGGATCTCTCATGGTTTGGCAGCGGATCGCTGTTGTTCCTGCCAACGCCGGTCATTATCGCGGTGCTGACGCTTCTCCTGTTCTGGCTGTTGACCCGCAAAACGGCGCTGGGGATGTTTATCGAAGCCGTTGGTATCAACATTCGGGCGGCAAAAAATGCCGGGGTAAACACGCGAATCATCGTCATGCTCACCTACGTGTTGAGCGGGCTATGTGCGGCGATTGCGGGCATTATCGTGGCGGCGGATATTCGCGGTGCCGATGCCAACAACGCCGGATTATGGCTGGAGCTGGACGCCATTCTCGCGGTGGTGATTGGCGGCGGATCGCTGATGGGCGGGCGCTTTAACCTGCTGCTCTCGGTAGTGGGGGCGCTGATTATTCAGGGGATGAACACCGGAATTTTGCTTTCGGGCTTTCCGCCGGAGATGAACCAGGTGGTGAAAGCGGTGGTGGTGCTTTGTGTGCTGATTGTTCAGTCGCAACGCTTTATCAGTCTGATTAAAGGAGTACGTAGCCATGATAAAACGTAACTTGCCGCTGATGATCACCATCGGCGTCTTTGTGCTGGGCTATCTCTACTGCCTGACCCAGTTTCCCGGTTTTGCTTCCACAAGGGTGATCTGCAATATCCTGACCGATAACGCCTTTCTTGGGATAATCGCCGTTGGCATGACCTTTGTGATCCTCTCTGGCGGTATCGATCTCTCCGTCGGTTCGGTGATCGCCTTTACTGGCGTGTTTCTGGCAAAAGTGGTTGGCGATTTCGGCCTCTCGCCGCTGCTGGCGTTTCCGCTAGTGCTGGTGATGGGCTGTGCCTTCGGCGCATTTATGGGGCTTCTGATCGACGCCCTGAAGATCCCGGCATTTATCATTACGCTTGCGGGGATGTTCTTTTTGCGCGGCGTCAGCTATCTCGTTTCGGAAGAGTCGATTCCGATAAACCATCCCATTTATGACACGCTCTCAAGCCTTGCGTGGAAAATCCCTGGCGGCGGTCGCTTAAGTGCGATGGGACTGCTGATGTTGGCGGTGGTGGTTATCGGCATATTCCTCGCGCATCGTACCCGTTTTGGTAATCAGGTATACGCCATTGGCGGCAACGCAACGTCGGCGAATCTGATGGGGATTTCCACTCGCAGCACCACTATTCGCATTTATATGCTCTCCACCGGACTGGCAACGCTGGCGGGGATTGTCTTCTCGATTTATACCCAGGCCGGATATGCGCTGGCGGGCGTAGGTGTGGAACTGGATGCTATCGCCTCAGTGGTAATTGGCGGTACGCTTTTGAGCGGTGGCGTTGGAACGGTATTAGGGACGCTTTTTGGCGTGGCGATTCAGGGACTGATTCAGACTTACATAAACTTTGATGGCACGCTGAGTTCCTGGTGGACGAAAATCGCCATCGGTATTTTGTTGTTTATTTTTATAGCATTACAGCGTGGATTAACGGTGCTGTGGGAGAATCGTCAGAGTTCGCCAGTGACAAGAGTCAACATTGCGCAGCAATAAAAACGCCTCTCCGTGTGGAGAGGCGCAGGAGATTACGCGTCCGGGAACTCACGGATAAAGCGTTCGACATCTTCAACCATATGGTCGTTGCCGACAAAGAACGAACGGCGCTGGTGCAGGGTTTCCGGGATAATATCCAGAATACGCTCTTTGCCATCGCTCGCTTTACCGCCCGCTTGTTCCGCCAGGAATGCCATCGGGTTGCACTCATACAGTAAACGCAGTTTACCGTCCGGGTGGCTGGCGGTGCTTGGGTAGAGATAAATACCGCCTTTCAGCAGGTTACGGTGGAAATCCGCAACCAGTGAACCGATATAACGTGAGGTATACGGGCGGTTGGTGGATTTATCTTCTTCCTGGCAGAATTTAATGTACCTCTTCACCCCGTTCGGAAACTTAATGTAGTTTCCTTCGTTGATGGAGTAGGTTTTGCCTTTCTCCGGGAAGCGCATCCGTTCCTGGCACAGGCAGAAAACGCCCAGCGAAGGATCGTAAGTAAAGGCGTGAACACCGCATCCGGTGGTGTAAACCAGCATGGTAGAGGAGCCGTATACCACGTAACCTGCCGCAACCTGTTTGTTACCAGGCTGGAGGAAATCTTCTTCCGTTACCGGCGTGCCAACAGGCGTAACGCGGCGGTAGATGGAGAAAATGGTACCGACAGAGACGTTAACATCGATGTTGGACGAGCCATCCAGGGGGTCCATCAGCACCACGTATTTTGCGTGTTCACAGCCTTCAAAGACGACAATCTCATCTTCTTCTTCAGAGGCAATCCCCGCAACGATATCGCGTGCTTTCAGTGCGGCTTTCAGTTTTTCATTAGCGAACAAGTCGAGTTTCTGCTGAACCTCGCCCTGCACGTTCTCAGCACCGCTGGCACCCAGGATATCAACCAGTCCTGCTTTGTTGATATCGCGATGGATAATCTTGGCGCCCAGTTTTATTGCCGACAGCAAAGCAGTGAGCTCACCGGTAGCATGAGAAAACTCGTGCTGCTTTTCGACAATAAATTCACCTAACGTTTTCATAAAACTTTCCCTGCAATGTTTATGGAGTAAAGCGACCGCAACAATCTTAACAAATAATCTCAATGTTGCGCTCAGGTGAATCGCGCCAGCAAATTGCGGATTATCCTGAAATGCATTTCTCACTTGCCCGACATATGCGTAAAATGAGCGGCAGATTAAAAAAGGATAGTGACGTATGCGCATTCATATTTTAGGAATTTGTGGCACATTTATGGGCGGTCTGGCGATGCTGGCGCGCCAGTTAGGCCATGAAGTAACGGGTTCGGACGCCAATGTGTATCCGCCGATGAGCACCTTACTTGAGAAGCAAGGCATTGAGCTGATTCAGGGTTACGATGCCAGCCAGCTCGAGCCGCAGCCGGATCTGGTGATTATTGGCAACGCCATGACCCGTGGAAATCCGTGTGTGGAAGCGGTACTGGAAAAAAACATCCCTTATATGTCAGGTCCACAGTGGCTGCACGATTTTGTGCTGCGCGACCGCTGGGTGCTGGCCGTTGCCGGTACACACGGCAAAACCACCACCGCGGGAATGGCGACCTGGATTCTGGAACAGTGTGGTTACAAACCGGGATTTGTGATCGGCGGTGTGCCGGGGAACTTTGAGGTTTCGGCGCGTCTGGGCGAAAGCGACTTCTTTGTTATCGAAGCGGATGAGTACGACTGCGCCTTCTTCGACAAACGCTCTAAATTTGTCCATTACTGCCCGCGTACGCTGATCCTCAACAACCTTGAGTTCGATCACGCCGATATCTTTGACGACCTGAAAGCGATCCAGAAACAGTTCCACCATCTGGTGCGTATCGTTCCGGGGCAGGGCCGTATTATCTGGCCGGAAAATGACATCAACCTGAAACAGACCATGGCGATGGGCTGCTGGAGCGAGCAGGAGCTGGTGGGTGAGCAGGGTCACTGGCAGGCGAAAAAGCTGACCACCGATGCTTCCGAATGGGAAGTTTTGCTGGATGGCGAAAAAGTGGGCGAAGTGAAATGGTCGCTGGTAGGCGAACATAATATGCACAATGGCCTGATGGCGATTGCAGCGGCTCGCCATGTTGGTGTAGCGCCGGTAGATGCCGCTAACGCGCTGGGTTCGTTTATTAATGCTCGTCGCCGTCTGGAGTTGCGTGGTGAAGCGAATGGCGTCACGGTATATGACGATTTTGCCCATCACCCGACGGCGATTCTGGCAACGCTGGCGGCGCTGCGTGGCAAAGTTGGTGGTACGGCGCGCATTATTGCTGTGCTGGAACCGCGCTCGAATACCATGAAAATGGGGATCTGCAAAGACGATCTGGCACCTTCATTAGGTCGTGCCGATGAAGTCTTCCTGCTGCAACCGGCGCATATTCCGTGGCAGGTGGCAGAAGTGGCAGAAGCCTGCGTTCAGCCTGCACACTGGAGTGGCGATGTGGATACGCTGGCAGATATGGTGGTGAAAACCGCTCAGCCTGGCGACCATATTCTGGTGATGAGCAACGGCGGGTTTGGTGGGATCCATCAGAAACTGCTGGATGGTCTGGCGAAGAAGGCGGAAGCTGCGCAGTAATTCGGCCTCAGCCTGATATAGTGTGCGTAGGCCGGATAAGGCGTTCACGCCGCATCCGGCATTTGAGCATAGTGCCTGATGCGACGCTTGATGCGTCTTATCAGGCCTACAGGTGCACCGCATCCGGCAAACCATACTCACATCAACAACGAAAATTACCCTTCATTCTCCGCCAGTTTGCGCAGATACTGGAAAATCTGGCGTGCGGATTTCGGCGGCTTATTCCCTTCTTTCTCTTTCTTCGCGTTGCGGATCAGAGTACGCAGTTGCTGACGATCGGCATCGGGCCACAGATTCAATACTTCAGCGATGGCGTCATCACCCTGGTCGATCAGACGATCGCGCAGATTTTCCAGTTTATGGAACAGCACCACCTGCTGGTTGTGACGGTTTTTTAGCTTATCCAGCGCCTGACGAATAGGCTCTACGTCGCGCTGGCGCAGCATCTTACCGATAAGCTGCAACTGGCGGCGGCGACCTTCCATCTTAATACGCTGGGCGAGCTCAATAGCCGCGCGCAGATCCGCATCTAACGGGATCTTATCCAGCGCGTTTTTCCCCAGATCAACAATTTCCGCGCCAAGGCGTTTTAGCTCCTCGGCATCACGTTTAATTTCACTTTTACTGACCCAGATAATTTCATCGTCTTCGTCTTCGATGTCATCACCGGGAACGTCGTCGAGCCAGTCTTCGGGCTGCTTAGTCATCTCAGGCTCCTTAAAAAAAGAGGCTAATGTTACCAGTTAAGATGCGCACTGAAAAACGGTTCTCTGTTAGACTTCAGAGAAACTCTCTACATTATGGCACTTGCAATGAAAGTAATCTCTCAAGTTGAAGCGCAGCGCAAGATTCTGGAAGAAGCAGTTTCCACTGCGCTGGAGTTGGCCTCAGGCAAATCGGACGGTGCGGAAGTTGCCGTCAGCAAGACCACCGGCATTAGCGTAAGCACGCGTTATGGTGAAGTGGAGAATGTTGAATTCAATAGCGATGGCGCGCTGGGGATCACTGTTTATCACCAGAACCGCAAAGGTAGCGCATCATCCACCGATTTAAGCCCGCAGGCCATTGCCCGTACTGTACAGGCGGCGCTGGATATTGCCCGTTATACCTCGCCAGATCCCTGTGCCGGCCTGGCAGACAAAGAGCTGCTGGCCTTTGACGCACCAGATCTCGACTTGTTCCACCCTGCGGAAGTTTCCCCGGATGAAGCCATTGAACTGGCGGCCCGCGCAGAACAGGCAGCATTACAGGCGGATAAACGTATCACCAATACCGAAGGTGGCAGCTTTAACAGCCACTACGGTGTCAAAGTTTTTGGCAACAGCCACGGCATGTTGCAGGGTTACTGCTCAACGCGTCATTCGCTCTCCAGCTGTGTAATTGCCGAAGAAAATGGCGATATGGAGCGTGATTACGCCTACACCATTGGGCGCGCGATGAGCGATCTGCAAACGCCAGAGTGGGTTGGGGCCGACTGTGCTCGCCGTACTTTATCGCGCCTGTCACCGCGTAAACTCTCCACCATGAAAGCGCCAGTCATTTTTGCCAATGAAGTGGCAACTGGGCTTTTTGGGCATCTGGTGGGGGCGATAGCGGGTGGATCGGTTTATCGTAAATCTACCTTCCTGCTGGATTCGCTGGGTAAACAAATTCTGCCGGACTGGCTGACCATTGAAGAGCATCCGCATCTGCTGAAAGGGCTGGCGTCGACGCCATTCGACAGCGAAGGTGTGCGCACCGAGCGTCGCGATATTATTAAAGATGGCATCCTGACTCAGTGGCTGCTGACCAGCTATTCGGCGCGAAAACTGGGGCTGAAAAGCACCGGACATGCGGGCGGTATTCACAACTGGCGGATTGCCGGACAAGGGCTAAGCTTCGAACAAATGCTCAAAGAGATGGGCACCGGGCTGGTGGTGACGGAGCTGATGGGCCAGGGCGTGAGTGCCATTACCGGTGATTATTCCCGTGGTGCTGCGGGCTTCTGGGTAGAGAATGGCGAAATTCAGTATCCCGTTAGTGAAATCACCATCGCAGGTAATTTAAAAGATATGTGGCGCAATATTGTCACCGTCGGTAACGATATTGAAACACGCAGTAATATACAGTGTGGTTCAGTGCTGTTGCCGGAGATGAAAATCGCCGGGCAGTAAAAAAACTGGCGCGACCTGCCGCGCCAAATCTTCATAATAAAAAAGGAAGTGAGCAATGCGTAAAAGCCTGTTAGCTATTCTTGCAGTCTCCTCGTTGGTATTCAGTTCTGCGTCGTTTGCCGCTGATCTTGAAGACAATATGGAAACCCTCAACGACAATTTAAAAGTGATCGAAAAAGCGGATAACGCGGCGCAAGTCAAAGACGCGTTAACGAAGATGCGCGCCGCAGCGCTGGATGCGCAAAAAGCAACGCCGCCGAAGCTCGAAGATAAATCACCGGACAGCCCGGAAATGAAAGATTTCCGCCACGGTTTCGACATTCTGGTCGGTCAGATTGACGACGCGCTGAAGCTGGCAAATGAAGGTAAAGTAAAAGAAGCGCAGGCTGCTGCAGAGCAACTGAAAACGACCCGCAACGCCTATCACCAGAAGTATCGTTAATTCCTCATTTCCCTGTTGCCTGCACTCAGGTAACAGGGAACTTATCATCGCAAATGATGCACCACCTGATTGCTGCTGCCGCGCCAGATCAGGGAAGGGTCTTTTAAATCCTGCACAAATTTGCCGTCGACCAGCACGTTAATCAAATCAACAACCTGCATTTGCGCAGCGTTGAGTTCGTCGAGTTTATAGCCTGTCCACACCCAGATGTCTTTACCCGGACACTCGGCGCGGATGCGTTTTACCAGTTTCAGAATATCCGGCACGTTTTGCGGATGCAGCGGATCGCCGCCGGAGAGGGAAATCCCCTGGCGTTTGATACGAGTGTCATTCAGATCTTTAATGATCTTGTCTTCCATTGCTTTGGTAAATGGCTGACCAGAATTTACCCGCCATGTGCTTTTGTTATAGCAACCGGGGCATTCATGAACACACCCGGAGACAAACAGGGTGCAGCGAGTGCCGGGGCCGTTGACGATGTCGACAGGATAGTACTGATGATAATTCATTATTTCGCTTGGCTTATCAGTCCGCGTGTAGGCTGCATCCGGTAATCAATGCCTGATGCGACGCTGTCGCGTCTTATCAGGCCTACAGCCGTTGCCAAATGTAGGCCGGATAAGGCGTTTACGCCGCATCCGGCATTTGCTTAGCGCAGAGTGAAGATTAACCTATCTGCCCATTCCCCAAATGTTTAACGCGGCGCTTAACTTCTTCCTGCTTACCAGCGTTAAACGGACGTGCATCCGGGCTACCTAAATATCCGCACACGCGGCGAGTTACCGACACACGGGAGGCGTCATGGTTACCACATTTCGGGCAAGTGAAGCCTTTGCTGGTGCACTCGAACTCACCGGTAAAGCCACACTCGTAGCACTCATCAATCGGTGTATTGGTGCCGTAATACGGTACATGCTGATAGCTGTAATCCCAGACATCTTCCAGCGCTTTCAGGTTGTGCTGAATGTTTGGATACTCGCCGTAGCAAATGAAACCACCGTTCGCCAGCGGCGGGTAAGGCGCTTCAAAGTCGATCTTGTCGTACGGGTTCACCTTCTTCTCCACATCAAGGTGGAAACTGTTGGTGTAGTAACCTTTATCGGTCACGCCCGGCACCACGCCAAACTCAGCAGTATCGAGACGGCAGAAGCGGTCGCACAGGTTTTCACTCGGCGTGCTGTAGAGACTGAAACCATAACCCGTTTCTTCTTTCCACTGATCCACTGCCTGACGCAGACGTTCAACAATGGCGATACCTTTCGCGCGAAGCTGCTCGTTGTCGTAAACATGCTCGCCGCCGAACAGCGCGTTAATGGTTTCGTGGATGCCGATGTAACCCAGCGAAATAGACGCACGACCGTTTTTGAAGATTTCAGAAACATCATCGTCAGCATTCAGACGTACGCCACAAGCACCTTCCATATAGAGGATCGGGGCGACGCGCGCTTTCACGCCTTCGAGACGAGCGATACGGGTCATCAGTGCCTTACGTGCCAGCACCAGACGTTCATCCAGCAGCTTCCAGAAGGTGGCTTCATCGCCTTTTGCTTCCAGAGCAATACGCGGCAGGTTCAGGCTGATCACGCCGAGGTTGTTACGACCATCGTGGATCTGCTCGCCGTTTTCATTTTCCCACACGCCGAGGAAGCTGCGGCAGCCCATCGGGGTTTTAAACGAACCGGTGACTTTCACTACCTGATCGTAGTTCAGGATATCCGGATACATGCGCTTGCTTGCGCACTCCAGCGCCAGCTGTTTGATGTCGTAGTTCGGATCGCCTTTTTTATGGTTCAGGCCATCGCGAATCGCAAACACCAGTTTCGGGAACACCGCAGTTTTACGGTTTTTACCGAGGCCTGCGATACGGTTACGCAGGATCGATTCCTGAATCAGGCGCGATTCCCAGCTGGTGCCCAGACCAAAACCAAAGGTTACAAACGGCGTCTGACCGTTGGCGGTGTGCAGGGTGTTTACTTCGTACTCCAGCGACTGGAAGGCATCGTAGCACTCTTTGATGGTACGAGAGTTAGCGTAGCCTTCGGCGTCCGGGATGTTCCACTCTTCTGCGGTCTTGCGATGTTTGTTGTAGCTGGCGGTAACAAACGGCGCCAGCACTTCATCGATACGGTTAATGGTGGTGCCGCCATAAATATGGCTGGCGACCTGAGCAATAATCTGCGCAGTTACCGCGGTTGCCGTAGAGATCGACTTCGGCGGTTCAATCTCGGCGTTCCCCATTTTAAAGCCCTGGGTCAGCATGCCTTTCAGGTCGATCAACATGCAGTTGAACATCGGGAAGAACGGCGAGTAATCGAGATCGTGATAGTGAATATCGCCACGCTCATGTGCCTGCACCACGTCACGCGGCAGCAGGTGCTGGCGTGCATAGTGTTTAGCCACGATCCCGGCCAGCAGGTCGCGCTGGGTTGGAATCACCTTGCTGTCTTTGTTGGCGTTTTCGTTGAGTAACGAGGCGTTGGTCTGCTCGACCAGACCACGGATCTCCTGGTTCAGGCGACCGCGTTTTTCACGTTCAATGTCGCGATCGTGACGGTACTCGATGTAAGCACGAGCCAGTTGTTTGTATGGACCCGACATCAGCTGGTTTTCAACTGCGGTCTGGATCTCGTTGATATCCACCTGGTTGCGGCCCTGCATCTGCTCGCTGACAACCGCGGCAACAGTGGCGCAATAATCGGCATCATCGACTTCCGCTGCTTTAGCTGCACGCAGAATCGCTTCTTTGATGCGCTCTGATTTAAACGGCACTTTGCAGCCGTCTCGTTTCATCACATGCGGTGTCATGATCGCTCCATATTTTTAAGAACAGGTTATCCACAGAAATTGGGAAAGGCGTTTTCCGGTTTTTTCGTTTCGTTTTCCGGTGCTTTCCGCAATCGCCATCCGCTTATCCACAACGCCGCACCTTTTTCGTGGGGAGCTGTAGTAGCAATTATAGTCGATTAATACAACATATTGGGTTGGGACGCATTTTAAAGTCTATATATAGTGCTTTGCATCAAGGATGTTTTAACTTTTTTTGATGTAGCTCAAAGTAAAAAGCAGAGCGTACGGATGACGGGCGCTACAGCGATATGTAAATTTTTTAATGAATTTTCTGGTTGAAAAATCAACAAAAACAACATACTGACAGACAAAACCCCGGAATGACCGGCATTACCGGGGCTTAGGGAAGATTTACTTCTGTAACCACCAGACAGCCTCAAAAGGCCGTAAAGTCATGGCACAGGGTTGTGGTGAGGCTTCTTCGTAGTTATGCATCACAAGTTGCCAGTTGCCGCGCATTTTCCCTGGCTGCCAGGGTTGGATCTCACGGCTAAGGTTGGCAATGACCAGCAAGGTTTGCCCCTTCCATTCACGGCGATAGCACCACAATACAGGGCTGTTTGGCAGCAGATCCTGGTAATTGCCCCATGTCAGGATGGCTTCCTGCTTACGCAGTGCGATTAACTTTTGGTAGGTGTAAAACACCGAGGAATCATCGGCCAGCGCGGCTTCTACGTTGATTTGTTGATAGTTATCGCCCAGGCCAATCCACGGTTCGCCAGCCGTAAACCCGGCATTATCGCCGTTGCTCCATTGCATGGGCGTGCGACTGTTGTCACGGGATTTACTGGCGAGGATTGCCAATAACTCGTCGGCATCACGCCCATCGTTGCGCAGCTCGGCAAACATATTGAGGCTCTCCACGTCGCGATAGTCAGTAATGCGCGTGAAATGCGGGTTGGTCATGCCAATCTCTTCGCCCTGGTAGATATACGGCGTTCCCTGCATGCCATGCAGCACCATCGCCAGCATTTTTGCCGCAGGCACGCGGTATTCACCTTCATCACCAAAGCGAGAAACAATGCGCGGCTGATCGTGGTTACACCAGAACAAGGCATTCCATGCTACGTTGTGCATTCCTTGTTGCCAGTGGCGGAACAATGTTTTCAACGCCACAAAGTCAGGTTTAGCCAGCGTCCATTTTTCACCACCGGGATAATCGACCTTCAGGTGATGAAAATTAAAGGTCATCGATAATTCACTGCCTGTCAGTGCCGCGTATCGCTGGCAATGCTCAAGGCTGGTGGAGGACATTTCACCTACGGTCATTAATCCGCGTGGCGTAAACACATCGCGGTTCATCTCGTGCAAAAACTCGTGTGCTCGTGGCCCGTCGGTGTAGAAGCGACGCCCGTCGCCGTCCAGGTCTTCAGGGAAACGCGGGTCTTTGGAGATCAGATTCACCACATCCAGGCGCAACCCGTCGACCCCACGATCGGCCCAGAACTCACAGACTTTTTTCAGCTCTGCGCGTACCGCTGGATTCTCCCAGTTGAGATCCGCCTGTTCTGGTGCAAAGAGATGCAAATAGTACTGTTCGCTTTCCGCATGCCAGCGCCACGCACTACCGCCAAATTTTGAACGCCAGTTATTCGGTGGCGTTTCTGGTTCGCCATCGCGCCAGATATAAAACTGGCGGTAAGGGCTTTCTTTGTTCAGCGCCTCGCGAAACCAGGCATGTTGGGTAGAGGTATGGTTAAACACCATATCGAGAATGATACGAATCCCGCGCGATTTTGCCTGCGTCACCAGTTCGTCAAAATCGTCCAGCGTGCCGTAGGTGGGATCAATCGCCGTATAGTTCGCTACGTCGTAACCGTTATCGACCTGGGGAGAGACATAAAAGGGGGTTAGCCAGATGGCATCAACGCCCAGTTTATGCAGATAGTCCAGGCGTTGGATAACGCCACGTAAATCGCCGGTGCCGCTACCCGTGGTGTCCTGAAAACTCTTTGGATAAATCTGGTAGATAACGCCGTTTTGCCACCAGTGGGGAAGATTAGTCATTACGTTATTCCTGCAAATGCGAGGGGGCGCAATTGCGCCCCGAAGAAAATTAAACAATGTCCAGCGTGCCCAGGCGGTATTTCCGCTGATAGATAAACGAGGTGAGTACAATCGGGATGATGATGGCGATAGCCATTGCCAGCGCAAACACCTGCCAGTAGCTCGGTTGAATCGAGAGAATTCCCGGCAGGCCGCCTACGCCGATGCCATTCGCCATAACGCCGTTCAGGCCACATAGCAATCCTGCCAGACCAGAACCAATCATCGCGCACAGCATCGGGAAGCGATATTTCAGGTTGATGCCGTACATTGCAGGCTCAGTGACCCCAAGCCAGGCGGAGATAGCGGCAGGAACGGAGATCTCGCGTTCATTGTGCTTGCGGCTGGAAATGATAATGCCTATCACGGCGGAGCCCTGAGCGATATTCGACAGCGCAATCAGCGGCCACACTGGCGTACCACCCATGCTTTGAATCATCTGCAAATCAATAGCAAGCGTGGTCTGGTGTACCCCGGTGATCACCAGCGGGGCGTACAGGAAGCCAAACAATGCTGCGCCAATAGGTGCAAAGCTGCCGGTCATCAGGTGACGTACCGCAAAGGCAACGCCATCGCCAATCATGCGTCCAAACGGACCAATCAGCGCATGGGCGAGGAACACCGCGAGGATCAGCGAACAGACGGGCACCACCACCAGATAGAGGTAATCCGGCACGATGCGTTTAAGGCGAGTTTCAATAACGCCCAGCGCCAGCCCGGCTAACAGTGCCGGGATCACCTGCGCCTGATAGCCTACTTTGGCGATGCTGAACATGCCAAAGTCCCACACTTCCGGCAGCTGCTGCCCGAGCAGATAAGCGTTCATCAGCTGTGGAGAAACCAGCGTTACGCCAAGTACGATACCAAGGATCGGCGTGCCGCCCATTTTTTTCACCGCTGACCAGCAAATCCCGACCGGCAGGTAGAAGAAGATCGCTTCACCGATCAACCACAGAAAATCGTAGATCGTTTGCAGGGAAGGGTACATTTGCGCCAGCGTTTGACCGTTGCTCATGGGCAAATCGCCGATCACATTGCGAAAACCGAGGATCAAACCGCCGCTAATCAACGCGGGCAGCAACGGGAAGAAGATCTCCGCGAAATGAGAGATCAACTGCTCATGCCATTTCATATTCTGCCGGGCGGCTTTTTTTACCTGCTCTTTATCAACCTGCGCCTGTCCGGTTGACGCAATCAGTGCTTGATAGTAATCACCCACATTGGTGCCAATCACCACCTGAAATTGCCCGGCATTGGTGAAACAGCCTTTCACCATGGGGAGTTGCTCAATTTCTTTCGGTCTGGCATTGGCCGGTTGGTTGAGGACAAAGCGCAGGCGAGTAATACAGTGGCTCACCGTCGCAATATTGCCGCGCCCGCCGACCAGTTCAATCAACCGATCGATATCCGTTTGGTTTATTTTGCTCATCATAAAGCCCCATGGCAGATGACATTTTTGGTTGGCTGCAGAATATATTGCGCGGAAAAATTTAAAAACGGGAACGTTCCCGAAACGCAGCGAAGATCACAATTTATCGTTCAGGAAACGATCAGGACAGGGTGGCGGGGATGATGATTTGTTGCGGTTCGCTGCGCCCGGTTACCTGTGCGATCAATTGGCAGGCCGCCTGGCGTCCAGCTTCGGCGTAACCAGGATCTACGGTGACGATCTCCGGATGAAGGAATTTCATTAACGGCGTATTACCGACGCTCGCCAGTTGCAAGGTGTCGATGCGTTGCTCTTGCAGGTATTTACTTGCGCCAAGTGCCAGCGTGTCGGTTGCGCACAGTAAGGCGGTAGTTTCAGGCGTAATCACTTTTGCTACGTTCTCATAGCCTTGCTTCATAGCAAGCCCTGGCAGAGCGGCAACGGGATGCAGTTTATGCGCTTTGCAGAACGCCAGGTAGGCTTCGTGACGTCGCTTACCGGTCGTCACGTCACTGTGCGGCACGCCGAGATAACTGATATTACGATGCCCCTGGTCATAGAGCCGTTGCATCAGGATCTTGATTGCCCCTTCGTCGTCATAACAGACCGAAGCAAAGCCTTTTGCGTCACGCGCCAGCAGAACCAGCGATGACTGCCAGTGGGCTAACATTTCTTCTGTTATGCCGGTAAAACCGAACAGCACTACGCCGTCGATATTACGCCGTTTTAGGATCCCCAAATGTTCGGCAACTAATTGCGGGGAAAACTGACTTTCCATCATGATTGGGTCGTAACCTTGTTCATAGAACGCTGGCAGCATGGTTTGAACGGCGAGATTTTCTGACAACGAATCCAGGCGGGTAACAATGATGGCGACCACTTTATCGCTTTGCCCACGCATAGCGCGCGCAGAGCGGGAAGGGGAAAATCCATGCTGATTCATCACTGCTTCCACGCGCTCGCGCGTGCGCTGGCTCACGCCGCTTTCGTTATTCAGCACCCGGGAAACCGTAGATTTCCCCACGCCGCTTAAGCGCGCGATGTCTTTGATGGTCAGCCGATTTTGCATCCTGTTGTCCCGTAACGTGTTGTTTAATTATTTGAGGCTAACTTTACCCGTGCATTCAGCAATGGGTAAAGTCTGGTTTATCGTTGGTTTAGTTGCCAGCAGGTATTATATCGCCATAAATGCTACGAATATTATTGGATTCTCCTTATTATTTGCGGCGCTTTTTTCACTTACCGGAGGTTATATGGAACCTGATCCCACGCCTCTCCCTCGACGGAGATTAAAACTTTTTCGGTAAGCCCGTCTTTTCACGGCGTTACCGGATGCGTAAGGCCGTGACGTTTTAACGTCCCTGCTCAGCTTTATTACCTTCAGGTAAGGCTTCGCCACGCCTGAAGACATTTCTGTACTGTTTCAGACAGTGCGGAGGGACTCCTTATGTTTAAAGAAATTTTTACCCGGCTCATTCGCCATTTACCTTCCCGTCTGGTTCATCGTGATCCATTGCCTGGCGCGCAGCAGACAGTGAATACGGTGGTCCCGCCGTCCTTAAGTGCGCATTGCCTGAAAATGGCGGTGATGCCCGAAGAAGAATTGTGGAAAACGTTCGACACCCATCCGGAAGGGTTAAATCAGGCGGAAGTGGAATCTGCCCGCGAACAACATGGTGAAAATAAATTACCCGCACAACAACCGTCGCCGTGGTGGGTACATTTATGGGTCTGCTATCGCAACCCCTTTAATATTTTACTCACCATTCTCGGCGCTATTTCTTACGCCACGGAAGATTTATTTGCCGCGGGCGTTATCGCGCTAATGGTCGCCATTTCTACGTTGCTGAACTTTATTCAGGAAGCACGTTCCACTAAAGCGGCAGATGCCCTGAAAGCGATGGTCAGCAATACTGCGACGGTGCTGCGCGTAATTAACGACAAAGGCGAAAATGGCTGGCTGGAGATCCCGATCGACCAGCTGGTGCCCGGCGATATTATAAAACTGGCGGCGGGGGATATGATCCCGGCAGATTTACGTATCTTGCAGGCGCGGGATCTGTTCGTCGCTCAGGCGTCGTTAACCGGTGAGTCTCTGCCCGTAGAAAAAGCAGCTACCACTCGCCAGCCGGAGCACAGCAATCCGCTGGAGTGCGACACCCTGTGTTTTATGGGCACCACCGTGGTGAGCGGCACGGCACAAGCAATGGTGATTGCTACAGGTGCCAATACCTGGTTTGGTCAACTGGCGGGGCGTGTTAGTGAGCAGGAAAGCGAGCCGAATGCCTTTCAGCAAGGGATCAGCCGCGTCAGTATGCTGCTGATTCGCTTTATGCTGGTGATGGCTCCGGTGGTGCTGTTAATCAATGGTTACACCAAAGGCGACTGGTGGGAAGCGGCACTGTTTGCGCTTTCGGTCGCGGTAGGCTTAACGCCGGAAATGTTGCCGATGATTGTTACCTCGACGCTGGCGCGCGGCGCAGTAAAGCTGTCGAAACAGAAAGTGATCGTCAAACATCTGGATGCTATTCAGAACTTTGGCGCAATGGATATTCTGTGCACTGATAAAACTGGCACCCTGACACAGGACAAAATTGTGCTGGAGAATCATACCGATATCTCCGGTAAAACCAGCGAACGCGTGCTGCATAGCGCGTGGTTGAACAGTCATTATCAGACCGGACTTAAAAACCTGCTCGATACAGCGGTGCTCGAAGGTACGGATGAAGAGTCAGCGCGCTCGCTGGCCAGTCGTTGGCAAAAAATCGATGAGATTCCGTTTGATTTCGAGCGTCGCCGGATGTCGGTGGTAGTGGCAGAAAATACCGAGCACCATCAGCTGGTTTGCAAAGGTGCATTGCAGGAAATCCTCAATGTGTGTTCGCAGGTGCGTCACAATGGCGAGATTGTGCCGCTCGATGACATCATGCTGCGTAAGATTAAGCGGGTTACTGATACGCTGAATCGTCAGGGGCTGCGCGTGGTTGCGGTGGCGACGAAATACCTGCCAGCGCGTGAAGGAGATTACCAGCGGGCGGATGAATCCGACCTGATCCTCGAAGGATATATTGCTTTCCTTGATCCGCCAAAAGAGACAACTGCTCCGGCACTGAAGGCATTAAAAGCGAGTGGAATTACCGTAAAAATCCTTACTGGCGACAGTGAGTTAGTTGCAGCGAAAGTGTGCCATGAAGTGGGGCTGGACGCGGGAGAGGTGGTCATTGGTAGTGATATTGAAACGCTATCTGACGACGAACTGGCAAATCTCGCACAGCGCACCACGCTGTTTGCTCGTCTGACGCCGATGCATAAAGAACGCATTGTGACCTTACTGAAGCGCGAAGGGCATGTGGTTGGCTTTATGGGCGATGGTATTAATGATGCGCCCGCCTTACGCGCTGCGGATATCGGCATTTCTGTGGACGGCGCGGTAGATATTGCCCGTGAAGCGGCTGATATCATCCTGCTGGAAAAAAGCCTGATGGTGCTGGAAGAGGGGGTTATTGAGGGACGTCGCACTTTCGCCAACATGCTGAAATACATCAAAATGACGGCGAGCTCTAACTTCGGTAATGTGTTCAGCGTGCTGGTGGCGAGTGCTTTCTTGCCCTTCCTGCCGATGTTGCCGTTACACTTGCTTATTCAGAACCTGCTGTACGATGTGTCACAGGTGGCGATCCCGTTTGATAACGTCGACGACGAGCAAATTCAAAAGCCGCAGCGTTGGAATCCGGCGGATCTGGGGCGCTTTATGATCTTCTTCGGACCGATCAGCTCGATCTTCGATATTCTGACGTTTTGCCTGATGTGGTGGGTATTCCATGCCAACACGCCGGAAACGCAAACGCTGTTCCAGTCGGGATGGTTTGTGGTGGGCTTACTGTCGCAAACGCTGATTGTGCATATGATCCGTACCCGCCGTGTGCCGTTTATTCAGAGCTGTGCATCGTGGCCGTTAATGATCATGACCGTGATCGTGATGATTGTCGGGATCGCATTGCCGTTTTCACCGCTGGCCAGTTATCTGCAGCTGCAGGCGCTGCCGTTAAGCTATTTCCCGTGGCTGGTTGCGATTCTGGCAGGGTATATGACGTTAACCCAGTTGGTGAAAGGGTTCTATAGCCGTCGTTACGGCTGGCAGTAAAGAATAAACTGGGCACGATAGCCCCGATTCAGATTGCAGACAAAGTGAGCGTTGTTCATGCCGGATGCGGCGTAAATGCCTTATCCGGCCTACAAATTCAATCAATTGCAGGAATCACGTAGGCCTGATAAGCGTAGCGCATCAGGCAATTTTGCGTTTGTCATCAGATTTAATCCGGGCATGATAGCCCGGATTTCCATCAAGATTAGCGACGAACAGCGATCGCTTCGATCTCAATTTTTACGTCTTTCGGCAGACGGGCAACTTCAACGCAAGAACGTGCCGGGAAGGTGGCATTGTGTTCGGTGAAGAAGGCTTCGTAGGTAGCATTAACGGTTGCGAAGTCGTTCAGATCTTTCACAAACACGGTGGTTTTAACGATGTCGCCCACTTTCAGGCCTGCGGCTTCGACGATCGCTTTTACGTTATCCAGCGACTGACGTGCCTGTGCAGCGACGTCTGCCGGTACTTCGCCCGTTTTCGGATTTACCGGGATCTGGCCGGAGGTGATGATCATATTGCCCAGATCAACGCCCTGTACGTAAGGACCGATAGCTGCCGGTGCATTTTCCGTCGCGATAGTTTTGCTCATGATTTCTCCTTTATTACAGCGGTAAAAAGTCTGGCTCATTATAGGGAGCCAGACTTTTATTACCAACCGCAATTAATTGGCCAGCACCACATTATGGGAAAACTCTTTTTCACAGTATTTGCATTTGAGCGCGATGTCATTGGCGCGTTTTCGCACGGCAAAGCTGGAAGAAACCGGTTCGGCATGGCTGATACAGTTGCTGTTCGGGCAGACCAGCACATTGTCGATGCGCTCCGGCAGACTGGGGCGCGATTTACCCACCACTTCATAGTTGTCGATACGGTTAACCGTGGCTTGCGGCGCATACAATGCCAGTTGATCTACCTGATCTTCACTCAAAAAGGTATTTTCGATTTTGATCAGATCTTTGCGGCCCATCTCGCCAGAAGGCAGGTTCAGACCAATGGTGATGCGCTGATCCGTTTCGGTCAGCTTGAACAGACTCAACAGCTTAAAACCGATCTGGGCGGGGATATGGTCAATTACCGTGCCGCGTTTAATAGCTTCAACCTGCAATTTATTATCGTGTGTCATCTCTATTTCCCCTTACAGTACCAGATCGCGATTCAGAACCAGTGCCAGTAACGCCTGGCGAGCGAAAATCCCGTTGCCTGCCTGCTGGAAGTACCAGGCGTGTGGCGTTTTATCAACATCCGTCGCAATCTCATCAACACGCGGCAGCGGATGCAGCACTTTCATATTGGCTTTGGCGTTGTGGAGATCGCTGGCGCGAAGAACAAACTGCGCTTTCACGTTGGCGTACTCGGACGGGTCCAGACGCTCTTTTTGCACGCGGGTCATGTACAGGATGTCTACTTCCGCCATCACTTCTTCAATAGAGCTGTGCAGACTCCATGCGATCCCTTTTTCATCGAGCATATCCAGAATGTATTGCGGCATTGCCAGCGCGTCCGGCGCGATGAAGTAAAAACGGTTGCCATCGAACTTCGCTAACGCCTGAGTCAGGGAGTGAACGGTGCGGCCATATTTCAGGTCACCAACCATTGCGACGTGGAGATTGTCCAGACGCCCCTGGGTTTCCTGAATAGTGAATAAGTCCAGCAAGGTTTGCGTCGGATGTTGGTTGGAGCCATCACCGGCATTCAGTACCGGTACATTGCCGGAAAACTCGGTGGCCAGGCGCGCCGCACCTTCCTGCGGATGACGCATCACTATCGCATCGACGTAAGTGCTGATAACCGAAATGGTATCGGCCAGCGTTTCGCCCTTTTTACCCAGTGATGTATTGGCGCTGTCGGAGAAGCCCACCACGCTGGCACCCAGGCGGTGCATAGATGTTTCGAAAGAGAGGCGGGTACGGGTAGAGGCTTCGAAGAAACAGCTGGCAATGACTTTGTGCTTCAACAGCTCTGGTTGCGGGTTTGCTTTCAGTTTCGCCGCTGTCGCCAGCACCAGATTAAGGTCATCGCGACTAAGGTCGTTTATGGAAATGATATGTTTCTGATATAGCGGATTAGCCATCTTTTATCTCCTGACGCCTGGGCAAAAAAAAGCCCCTCGATTGAGGGGCTGGGAATGGGTGATCAACGGGAAGAAAAACGGCAGGCCAGCGTCTTTTTTCAGACGCGGTAAGACAAAATGTCGAACACACTGAACCATACATCCTCCCGGCAAATTGTCCGGCATTATACTCATAGCCAGAAGCGGTGCAAGCATTTGATGCAATATTTTGTCAGCGCAAACGGTTTATTTGAATTAAAAGTCAAAATGTATGCATTTTTATTTGCTTTGATTCTGGAGGAGAACTGTCGTTCGGTATCAATAATTGCAGACATTTCCTGCTTTTTTCTTTTTCACTTTCACGCAATCAGATATGCATTTTATTCCATTCATCCGACTTATAGGGCGGAGTGTGAAAACGAACGGCTAACACTATTGCTTACAGCTCAGGGATGCGCGCTATCACTTTAATTTCAAAATCAAAGCCTGCCAGCCAGGTAACGCCCACCGCCGTCCAGTTTGGATAAGGAGGGGCGCTAAATATTTCATTTTTGACCGTCATGATGTCTTCAAATTGTTTTTCCGGATCGGTATGAAAGCTCGTAACATCAATGATATCGTCAAAAGTGCATCCCGCAGCAGCCAGGGTCGCATGCAAATTATCAAATGCCAGTCTGACTTGTTGCTGAAAATCGGGTTCTGGTGTTCCGTCCTCTCGACTTCCTACTTGCCCGGAAACAAACAGCAAATCGCCGGAACGAATAGCCGCAGAATAACGATGCTCAGCATACAGTGAATGTCGGCCAGCAGGGAAAACAGCGGTTCTTTCTACCATTTGGTTATCCTCAAGATTTACGACATGAACAGAAGATTTCTCTTTACCGGGAGCCGCTTTTAGCGGACGACGTGAGTAAACAAAACCCAGACATCATGGATAATGGCTGGGCTTAATTGAGCGTAGTCGGTTATGCGCCAAACGCGCCATCAATGGTATGCATCGCGCCGGTAACAAAACTGGCTTCTGGCCCTGCTAACCATGCGACCATACCAGCGACCTCTTCCGGTTGCCCATGTCTTTTGATAGCCATCAAACTATGCAACATATCGCGCATTGGCCCGTTGGCGGGATTAGCGTCGGTATCAATTGGCCCTGGCTGGACGACGTTAATGGTGATCCCACGCGGTCCAAAATCACGGGCCAGCCCGCGCGCCATGCCTTGCAGGGCAGATTTGCTGGCGGCATAAGCAGCCATGCCTGCAACAGGCATACGATCGCCATTCACGGAGCCGATGATTAAGATGCGCCCGCCTTCGGGCATCTGCCGGGCGGCTTCAACAGAGGCATGATAAGGAGCATGAATATTGATTTTGAAAAGGCGATCAATATCGTCGGCATTTAATTCCAGGGCATCGCCAAAGACGCCAATACCTGCATTTACCACCAGGATATCCAATGCGCCGCTCTTACGAACGACATCAATGACAGCGTCTCTGTCAGCACTATCTGTAAATACTGCTGTCGCTCCAGTCTCTTGTGCCAGATGTTCAGCGGCATCTTTCGACCCCGCATAGGTGAATCGTACATTGGCCCCATCAGTGACGAAACGACGTACGATAGCGGCACCGATTCCACGACTGCCACCGAGGATGAGAACTGTCTTACCTGTAAAAGCGCCCATAAGGACTCCTTGATTTATTATGTAACATGCATTACAAAACTGTTTTAACTTTCTGTCAACAAGTTTTGTAATGGTCACTAAAAAACAATCTCGCGTTCCAGGTCGTCCCAGACGTTTCGCTCCTGAGCAGGCAGTCTCTGCGGCAAAAGTGCTTTTTCACCAAAAAGGTTTCGATGCTGTCAGTGTTGCTGAAGTTACTGATTATCTTGGTATTAACCCCCCGAGCCTCTACGCAGCTTTTGGCAGTAAAGTTGGGTTATTTAGCCGTGTACTCAATGAATATGTCGGTACGGAAGCTATTCCGCTTGCCGATATTCTTCGTGATGATCGTCCGGTAGGCGAGTGCCTGGTTGAGGTATTAAAAGAAGCGGCGCGCAGATATAGCCAAAACGGCGGCTGCGCTGGCTGTATGGTTCTTGAAGGTATTCATAGTCATGATCCACAAGCGCGTGATATTGCCGTTCAATATTATCACGCCGCAGAAACGACCATTTATGACTATATCGCCAGGCGGCATCCACAAAGCGCACAATGTGTGACTGATTTTATGAGTACCGTGATGTCAGGGCTTTCTGCGAAGGCACGGGAGGGGCACTCCATCGAACAACTCTGTGCAACAGCTGCACTGGCGGGGGAAGCGATAAAAACTATTCTCAAGGAGTGATGCTGGCCTTGACCCGAAAGGCGGGAACGCGCCTGCCGATAAGTTGTGATAAGACAATAATTCACGCGTTAAGGCTAGCGGAATTGATCATCTTTTCGTATAACGGTGGAAATGAAACATTGTTTTAATTAAGGAGTGGAAAAGATGATCATCGGAAATATTCATAATCTTCAGCCGTGGCTACCCCAGGAGTTACGCCAGGCGATTGAGCATATCAAAGCGCACGTTACGGCAGAAACGCCAAAGGGTAAGCACGATATCGAAGGCAATCGTCTGTTTTATCTTATCTCGGAAGATATGACCGAGCCGTACGAAGCTCGCCGTGCGGAGTATCATGCCCGCTATCTCGACATTCAGATTGTGTTAAAAGGTCAGGAAGGCATGACCTTCAGCACGCAACCTGCAGGCACGCCGGATACCGACTGGTTAGCTGATAAAGACATCGCATTTTTGCCGGAAGGCGTTGATGAGAAAACAGTTATCCTTAATGAAGGTGATTTTGTTGTGTTTTATCCGGGGGAAGTGCATAAACCGCTGTGCGCAGTGGGCGCGCCAGCCCAGGTTCGCAAAGCAGTAGTGAAGATGCTGATGGCGTGATGACTTTTCGCCGTAAATAACTCCAGGTTTACGGCGAGTTTGTGAAAAGAGCGTTTTTTGATATTTTTTTGTGAGTAGAATTTGTAATGCTTAGACGTTCTTATTAACTCAAGGAGTCCGTCATGGCAAAAATATCAGATTTGAATTGTTATCAACACATGGCATCAGCCGACAATGTTAAACCAAAAAATGAAGTCTTAAATACCTGGTGTGTGGGAATGAATGATTTTGCTCGTAATGCCGAGGGGCAGGATAGCAGAAGGAATATTCTATCTCCTGGAGCATTTTTGGAGTTTTTGGCAAAAATATTTACCCTGGGTTATGTGGATTTTAGCAAACGCTCCAACGAAGCGGGTAGAAATATGATGGCTCATATTGAGTCCTCATCTTATATCAAAAATAATGATGGCAGTGAAATAATGAATTTTGTTATGAATAATCCTGAAGGTGAGCGTGCGGATTCATCTAAGGTGATTATAGAAATTTCACTTTCTACTACCACTACTATGGGGACTCGTCAAGGACATACAGCCATTATATTTCCACAATCTGATTTTTTGAGTTTTCGTTATGAAGGTAAGTCTTTTGAAAGAAAAGATGATAGTTCATTACATCTGATTACTAACAAGGTTCTGGCGTGTTACCAACGCGAAGCTAACAAGAATATGGCGCTTCTATTAAATAATCATCAGTTGAACTGGAAGGACGCAATTGATTATAACGAGTTATTAGAAAAGCCATTAGCCAGTACATTAGAAAAAATAAAGAAAGAACATCTGCTATTAATGCCTCATGTATGTGATGACACGATTCCATACTTACTAGGCGAAGGTGGTATACTTGAAGAAATAAATGATCTGAAAGCGTTACATGATACCAGAATTGCTAGTGGTACAGAAGGTAATGATGAAATTAATAACATCAAAATTAACCTGTCTAATATTCTTATTGATTCCTTAGATGATGCAAAAGTTAATCTCGAAAAGGTCATCGATTCGATGTTGAAGACTTTTTTAAAATTGCCATATATTAATGATGTAAAAATTCTGGAGTGGTGTTTTAATCAAAGTATGCAATATTCTGATGATACTACAAAGATAAAGCATGCCCGCTCCGTGATCGATCATATTGATTTTAACTGCGATCAGTCTAAAATAGCTGAGACATTATTTTTCAACCTCAATAAAGAACCCTATAAAAACAGCCCTGAGTTACAGGAATTGATTTGGGAGAAGTTGGTTGTATATGTCAATGATTTTAACTTAAGCAATCAAGAAAAATCACGCTTAATACTAAGGTTATTTGATGATGTTAAGTTGCTATTTAATGAAGTGCCTGTCAGCATTTTAGTAAATGATATTTTTTTGAAGGATTTTTTCATGAAGCAACCTGATTTTGCGAAGTGGTACTTCTATCAATTAATTAAGAAGTATGAGGGCGAACAGCTGTATCTTAATGAGTTAGGATATGTTTATGGTAATGAAGAAAAAACAAATGAAATTGTAAAAAAACTTCCGGGTTATGTCATTAAGATTTTTGAAGAAAAGATGGGTAATGAATTAAAAATTAGAACAAGAATGATGAAAATCCTCCGGAATGGCAAAATCAATATATATAAATATATGAATATATAAATATATGAATATATTAATAATGAACAGTTGGGAAAATTAAATCCTCCGGAAAATTTACGTATAGCAATAGAAAAATTTGGCTGGAAGAAAAAAACTATCACTGCATAAAATAATGTGATGCCGGGATGTTTTTGTATTTCCCGGCATCTTGATAGAGATATTAATTATTTAATTTACTGAGCGTCGCGACCATCACCGCTTTGATAGTATGCATGCGGTTTTCCGCCTGATCAAATACAATGCTGGCGGCAGATTCGAAGACCTCATCAGTCACTTCCATTCCGCCATGTAGGCCAAACTCTTCCGCCATTTTCTTGCCAAGCGTCGTTTGGTCGTCATGAAACGCGGGCAGGCAGTGGAGGAATTTGACCTCCGGGTTACCGGTCAACTGCATCATCTTGCTGTTCACTTGATAATCACGCAGCAATGCAATGCGTTCAGCCCATTTCTCTTTTGCTTCACCCATCGACACCCATACATCGGTATAGATAAAGTCAGCACCTTCAACTCCTTTAGCTACATCTTCCGTCAGCGTAATATTCCCGCCATTTTGCTGTGCCAGAGCGCGGCATTCCGTAACCAGCGCAGCTTCCGGCCAGCATGCCTGTGGCGCGACCAGACGCAAATCCAGACCGGTAAGCGCCGCAGCTTCGAGCATCGAATTGCCCATGTTGTTACGTGCGTCACCTGCATAGACCAGCGTCATTTCGTTGAATGCTTTACCGGGTAAATGCTCCTGCATGGTGAGGAGATCCGCCAGCAACTGCGTGGGGTGAAACTCATTGGTCAGGCCGTTCCATACCGGCACGCCAGCGTATTCCGCCAGTGTTTCGACAATCTCCTGACCATAGCCGCGATACTGAATACCGTCATACATGCGACCCAGCACGCGGGCAGTGTCTTTAATCGACTCTTTATGACCAATCTGACTGCCGCTTGGGCCGAGATAAGTAACGTGAGCACCCTGGTCATATGCGGCAACTTCGAAAGAGCATCGGGTACGGGTCGAGTCTTTTTCGAAGATGAGCGCGATGTTTTTACCAGTGAGTTTGGCTTCTTCTTTGCCGCTTTTCTTATCGGCTTTCAGCTTCGCGGCTAACTGCAGCAGGCTGTTGAGTTCAGCTGGCGTGAAATCGAGTAATTTCAGGAAATGCTTATGATAAAACCCGGACATAGATCCCTCCTGTGGCTAACACCTCAATGAATTAAAATTCAATTTATATGGATGATTATTCATTTGCAAGTCTAAAGCATAAATCTTTGTCACAAAGGTGGAGGCAATGTCAGTGGTGTGTGACAATAAGAGTATCGGCAGGACATTAAGAGGAATGAGCCATGGCAAACCCGGAACAACTGGAAGAACAGCGTGAAGAAACACGTTTGATTATTGAAGAATTACTGGAAGATGGCAGCGATCCGGACGCGCTGTATACCATCGAACACCATCTTTCCGCAGACGATCTGGAAACCCTGGAAAAAGCAGCAGTTGAAGCGTTTAAACTCGGTTACGAAGTGACCGATCCAGAAGAGCTGGAAGTTGAAGATGGTGATATCGTGATTTGCTGCGACATCCTCAGCGAGTGCGCGTTGAATGCCGATCTGATCGATGCCCAGGTTGAACAACTGATGACGCTGGCGGAGAAATTTGACGTTGAGTACGACGGTTGGGGCACTTACTTTGAAGATCCCAACGGCGAAGACGGCGACGATGAAGATTTTGTCGATGAAGACGATGACGGGGTTCGCCACTAATTAATTGATTAAAATGCCCGATAGCACACACTAGCGGGCATTTTTTTAGAGTTCGCGTAGCATCCGCACTTCACAATCGACATGGCCCGTGCAGCCAAGCGCATAGTCGATATGCTCAAAGCCCAAATGCTCATAAAGCGCAATGGCTTCCTTTAAAAAAGCGGTCGTTTCCAGATAGCAGCGTTTGAAGCCCATCTCTCGTGCCTGCTCCATCGCCATTAAGGCCAGTTTTTTCGCCAGCCCTTTACCGCGAATAGCCGGAAGAAAATACATCTTTTGCAGTTCGCAAATGTCCGATTCACTACCTGCTAATGGCGCAATCCCACCGCCGCCGACCACTTCACCCTCGTACTCAACCACCCAATATGCATGACCCGGCTGACTATACACTTGATACAGCTCGTCAAGATTCGGATCGGCGACGGTGTAGCCTTTATCAGCGGTAAGACCGTATTCGGCGGATACCTGACGAATGACGCGGGCAATAGCAGGATTATCCTGCAGCGTCAGGCGACGCATTACAGGTGATTGCGGCGCAATGTTATTCATAGTTTAACCCAATAAAAATAAAGTAATTATACATTTGTTTAATACCACTCTCTTCTTACGTGCGCAAGCATCTTATAAAGCAATAAAGTTTTTGCCAGCCTATTACTGATAAGAGTATTGTAACGTGGCAGAACATTTTACTGTCTGTATCTATAACTTATATCAATGGATTTTTTAATTCAGGGAATTTTTATGGCTCAAGTTATTAATGAAATGGATGTTCCGTCCCATTCGTTTGTTTTTCATGGTACAGGTGAGAGATATTTTCTTATTTGTGTGGTGAATGTGTTGTTAACGATTATAACGCTAGGTATCTATTTACCATGGGCATTAATGAAATGTAAGCGTTATCTCTATGCTAATATGGAGGTTAACGGACAACGATTTTCTTATGGGATTACCGGTGGGAATGTTTTTGTTAGTTGTCTTGTTTTTGTTTTTTTCTATTTCGCAATCTTAATGACAGTGTCAGCAGATATGCCGCTTATTGGCTGTGTTTTGACTTTGTCACTGTTGGTTTTGCTTATATTTATGGCAGCAAAAGGACTGCGTTATCAGGCCTTGATGACTAGTCTCAACGGCGTAAGATTTAGTTTTAATTGCTCTATGAAAGGGTTCTGGTGAGTAACCTTTTTCTTGCCGATTTTAATGGCCATTGGGATGGGGACTGTTTTCTTTATCTCGACAAAGATGCTACATGCCAATAGTTCAAGTAGTGTTATTATATCTGTGGTTCTGATGGCAATAGTTGGTATTGTTTCCATTGGTATTTTTAATGGTACTTTATATAGCCTGGTAATGAGTTTTCTCTGGAGCAATACCAGTTTCGGTATACATCGTTTCAAGGTGAAATTAGATACTGCGTATTGTATAAAATATGCCATCCTCGCATTTTTAGCTTTATTACCTTTTCTCGCTGTTGCTGGTTATATTATCTTCGATCAAATATTAAATGCGTATGATAGTTCTGTGTATGCAAATGATGATATTGAGAATTTACAGCAATTTATGGAAATGCAACGTAAAATGATAATCGCGCAGTTAATCTATTATTTTGGGATTGCTGTTAGCACCAGTTATTTAACGGTGTCGTTGCGAAATCATTTTATGAGCAACCTGTCACTGAATGATGGGCGTATTCGTTTTCGCTCAACTTTAACTTACCACGGTATGCTTTATCGCATGTGTGCGTTGGTAGTGATATCCGGGATTACGGGCGGTCTGGCTTATCCACTGCTGAAAATATGGATGATTGACTGGCAGGCAAAAAATACGTATTTGCTGGGCGATTTGGATGACCTTCCTTTAATCAATAAAGAAGAACAACCAGATAAAGGCTTCTTAGCCAGTATTTCACGGGGAATTATGCCTTCTTTACCATTTCTGTAAGAGATAAAAAAGGCCGGAGCATTCTCCGGCCTTCGTTTTCATCACGGTGTTGATTACAGCGCGGCGATAACAGCCTGCTGTTCAATCAGCTTCGCTTTCGCTTCCGCATAGCCTTCCAGCTTCTCACGCTCTTTCGCGATGACCGCTTCCGGTGCGCGGGCGACAAAGCCTTCATTCGCCAGCTTGTTCTCGATACGGCTGATTTCGCCTTCGATCTTCGCCACTTCTTTCGCCAGACGCGCCAGCTCATCTTCTTTGTTGATGAGGCCAGCCATCGGGATCAGCAGCTCTGCGCCGTCGATGATCTTCGTAACGGAAACCGGACCTTTGTCATCGGCAGGCAGCACGGTGATGCTTTCCAGACGCGCCAGGGTTTGCAGGAAGCCACGGTTTTCATTTACGCGACGTTCTGCATCCGCGCTGCAACCACGCAGCAGCAGCTCCAGCGGTTTGCCCGGCGCGATGTTCATTTCTGCACGGATGTTACGTACCGCAACGATCGCCTGTTTCAGCCATTCGGTGTCGGCCAGTGCGGCTTCATCAACCTGAGATGCATCGTACTGCGGGAACGGCTGCAGCATGATGGTGTCGGCAGTGATACCGCAAAGTACTTTCACACGCTGCCAGATGGTTTCGGTGATGAACGGAATGATCGGATGCGCGAGGCGCAGCAGACCTTCCAGTACAGTCACCAGCGTATGGCGAGTACCGCGCAGTTCGGCTTCGGTGCCACCGTTCATTACCGGCTTGGTCAGCTCCAGATACCAGTCACAGAACTGGTTCCAGGTGAACTCATACAGAATGCCTGCAGCGATATCGAAGCGGAAGCTGTCCAGCGCTTCGCGGTACGCTTTGATGGTCTGGTTGAACTCTGCCAGAATCCAGCGGTCCGCCAGCGACAGTGTCATTTCGCCGCCGTTAAAGCCGCAATCCTGACCTTCTGTGTTCATCAGCACAAAGCGGCTGGCGTTCCACAGCTTGTTACAGAAGTTACGGTAACCTTCCAGGCGCTTCATATCCCAGTTGATGTCACGACCGGTAGACGCCAGCGCCGCCAGGGTGAAGCGCAGGGCATCGGTGCCGTGCGGCTCAATGCCGTTCGGGAACTGTTTCTCGGTGCGCTTACGGATTTTGTCCGCCAGCTGCGGCTGCATCATATTGCCGGTACGTTTTTCCAGCAGTTCTGGCAGCGAAATACCGTCAACCATATCCAGCGGGTCGATAACGTTACCCTTGGATTTGGACATTTTCTGGCCTTCGTCGTCACGAATCAGACCGGTCATGTAAACAGTGTGGAACGGCACCTGCGGTTTGCCATTTTCATCTTTGATGAAGTGCATGGTCATCATGATCATGCGGGCAATCCAGAAGAAGATGATGTCGAAGCCGGATACCATCACGCTGGTTGGGTGGAACTGACGCAGGGCGTCGGTGTTTTCCGGCCAGCCAAGGGTAGAGAAGGTCCACAGCGCAGAAGAGAACCAGGTGTCGAGAACGTCTTCGTCCTGACGCAGGGCAACGTCGGCACCGAGGTTATTTTCCTTGCGCACTTCTTCTTCGTTGCGGCCAACATAAACATTACCCGCTTCGTCATACCATGCCGGGATACGGTGACCCCACCACAGCTGACGAGAGATACACCAGTCCTGAATATCGCGCATCCAGGAGAAATACATGTTTTCGTACTGCTTCGGTACGAACTGAATGTCGCCGTTCTCAACCGCTTCAACCGCCGGTTTCGCCAGTACATCGGCACGCACGTACCACTGGTCGGTCAGCATTGGTTCGATAACTACGCCGCCACGGTCGCCGTAAGGAACGGTCAGGTCGTGCGGTTTAATTTCTTCCAGCAGGCCGAGTGCGTCAACCGCAGCAACGACTGCTTTACGTGCGGCAAAACGCTCCAGTTTCTGGAATTCTGCCGGGATCTCGCTGGAATAAACGTCAGATTCGTTACCTTTGGTATCGAACACCTGGGCGCTTTCACGGATATCGCCGTCAAAGGTCAGGATGTTGATCATCGGCAGGGCGTGACGTTTACCGACTTCATAGTCGTTAAAGTCGTGCGCCGGGGTGATCTTCACGCAGCCGGTGCCTTTTTCCATGTCGGCGTGTTCGTCGCCAACGATCGGAATACGACGGTTAACCAGCGGTAGAATGACATATTTGCCAATCAGGTCTTTGTAACGCGGATCTTCCGGGTTAACGGCTACACCGGTATCGCCCAGCAGGGTTTCCGGACGGGTAGTCGCAACCACCAGGTAATCTTTACCGTCTGCGGTTTTCGCACCGTCAGCCAGCGGATAGCGGATGTGCCACATCGAACCTTTCGATTCGCGGTTTTCCACTTCCAGGTCAGAGATAGCGGTGCGCAGTTTCGGGTCCCAGTTTACCAGGCGTTTGCCACGGTAAATCAGGTCTTCTTTATACAGACGAACGAAAACTTCTTTCACCGCATTGGACAGGCCTTCGTCCATCGTGAAGCGTTCACGCTCCCAGTCGACGGAGTTGCCGAGACGGCGCATCTGACGGGTAATCGTGCCGCCGGATTCCGCTTTCCATTCCCAGATTTTGTCGATGAAAGCTTCGCGGCCGTAGTCGTGACGGGTTTTACCTTCTTCTGCGGCAATCTTGCGCTCAACGACCATCTGGGTAGCGATCCCGGCGTGGTCAGTACCGACCTGCCACAGGGTGTTTTTGCCCTGCATGCGCTGATAGCGGATCATGGTATCCATGATGGTTTGCTGGAAGGCGTGACCCATATGCAAACTGCCGGTGACGTTCGGCGGCGGGATCATGATGCAGAAACTTTCCTGGCTTTCATCGCCATTAGGCTTAAAGTAGCCCTGCTTTTCCCAGTGCTCGTAAAGCGGCTGTTCGATATCTTGTGGGTTATATGTCTTTTCCATTATTTCCAGGTTGCCGTATTCAGGTTGAAACCAGCCACGCGGTAGGCTTTATAGCGTTCGCGCGCCAGTTGTTTCAGAGAATCTTCATAAGGAACGAAGTCTACCACTTCTGTGAAAGCGGTGGCAAAATCTGCAAAGCATGTTCGCAGACTAATCAATATATCGCGCGGGCTGCTGCTGCGTTTTTGCGGCCAGGCGATCTCCACCGGCGCACCGCCACGCGGTCCTTCTCCCGCTAAATTATGCGGAACAAAGCTTTCTGCCGGACGCGCCCACAGGGCTTCATCCAGCCGGTAAGCCTGCTTTTCATCTTCACAGGCGATGAGCACGCGCTTACCGCTGCGCCAACGTTCTGCGGCAATTTCACACACCAGTTGCTCAACGGCGCTTAAGCCATCGACGGTGGTGTCATTGTCCAGAAGGTAGAACGTCGCGTTTTTCATAAATGGGGCTTCTTGTGGTGGATTTAAATACGCATCAGGTATACACCGCAGCGCCTGATGCGACGCTGTTGTGTCTTATCAGGCCTACGAGTTCAGTGCTGTGTGTAGGTCGGATAAGGCGCTCACGCCGCATCCGACAATAACAGCATTGCCTGATGCGACGCTGTTGTGTCTTATCAGGCCTACGAGTTCGGTGCTGTGTAGGTCGGATAAGGCGTTCATGCCGCATCCGACAATAACAGCATTGCCTGATGCGACGCTTGCGCGTCTTATCAGGCCTACGAGTTCAGTGCTGTGTAGGTCGGATAAGGCGTTCACGCCGCATCCGGCAATAACAGCCTTGCCTGACGCAATTACTCTTCGCCGTTAAACCCAGCGCGGTTCAACAGGAACTGTGCCAGCAACGCTACCGGACGACCGGTTGCGCCTTTTGCTTTACCAGAACGCCAGGCGGTTCCGGCGATATCCAGGTGCGCCCAGTTGTACTTACGGGTAAAGCGCGACAGGAAGCAACCTGCGGTAATCGCCCCACCAGGACGACCGCCAATGTTCGCCATATCGGCAAAATTGGACTCCAGCTGTTCCTGATACTCGTCACCCAGCGGTAAGCGCCATGCGCGGTCACCGGATTGTTCAGACGCGGCAATCAGTTCATGGGCCAGCGGATTATGGTTCGCCATCAGACCGGTAATGTGATGACCCAGCGCGATCACGCAGGCACCGGTCAGCGTCGCCACGTCAATCACCGCTTCCGGCTCAAAACGCTCAACGTAAGTTAACACGTCGCACAGTACCAGGCGGCCTTCAGCGTCAGTATTCAGCACTTCAACGGTTTGACCGGACATGGTGGTTAACACATCGCCCGGACGATAGGCTCGTCCGCCAGGCATGTTTTCGCAGCCTGCCAACACGCCGATAACGTTAATCGGCAGTTGTAGCTCCGCGACCATACGCATCACACCGTAAACCGCTGCCGCACCGCACATATCGTACTTCATCTCATCCATGCCTTCTGAAGGCTTGATCGAGATACCGCCGGAGTCGAAGGTTAAACCTTTACCCACCAGCACGATTGGGCGTGCATCTTCCGACGCGTTGCCTTTGTACTCAATCACCGACATCAGCGATTCGTTCTGCGAACCCTGACCGACCGCCAGATAGGAATGCATCCCCAGCTCTTTCATCTGCTGTTCGCCGATAACGCGGGTGATAACATTCTTGCTGTAGCTGTCAGCCAGCTGGCGCGCTTGTGAAGCGAGGTAAGCGGCGTTACAGATATTCGGCGGCATATTGCCAAGATCCTTTGCTGCTTTAATCCCGGCGGCAATCGCCAGACCGTGCTGGATCGCGCGCTCACCGCTGGTCAGTTCACGGCGGGTCGGCACGTTGAACACCATTTTACGCAGCGGACGACGCGGTTCGCTCTTGTTCGTTTTCAGCTGATCGAAACTGTAGAGCGTTTCTTTTGCCGTCTCGACAGCCTGACGCACTTTCCAGTAGTTGTTACGGCCTTTAACGTGCAGTTCAGTCAGAAAGCAGACCGCTTCCATTGAGCCAGTATCATTCAGCGTATTAATGGTTTTCTGAATAACCTGCTTGTACTGACGCTCATCCAGCTCACGTTCTTTGCCGCAACCAATAAGGAGAATTCGCTCGGAAAGTACATTCGGAACATGGTGCAGCAACAATGTCTGCCCCGGTTTTCCTTCCAGTTCGCCCCGACGTAGCAGGGCGCTGATGTACCCATCGCTGATTTTATCGAGCTGTTCTGCAATCGGAGAAAGGCGACGTGGTTCGAAGACGCCCACGACGATGCAGGCACTCCGCTGTTTCTCCGGGCTACCGCTTTTTACACTAAACTCCATGCACTACGCTCCTGAATCTTAAAGACAACGGCGGTGGCTACAGATAGAATTGCAAGCTTTCGTAACTCATGTCCGCTGTTGCGATGACTTCGTGTTAATCTTAACGTTATTACGGCATTGGCACGTCAGAACAAAATCTGAGAGGTGAATCCGTTGAGTATAATTATCTTAGCGACGATTTCGACGACTCAAGAGAATAAATGACGTTTAAGCCATGAAACAAGCTAAAATCCTGCAAAAGACGAGTTTTTACGGGCGTATTTAAAGTGATAATCATAAGATATCTGGTGCGGGAGACGCTCAAAAGCCAGCTGGCGATACTCTTCATCTTGCTTTTGATCTTCTTCTGTCAAAAGTTAGTGAGGATCCTCGGCGCAGCGGTTGACGGCGATATTCCGGCGAATCTGGTGCTCTCCCTTCTTGGGTTGGGCGTGCCGGAAATGGCGCAGCTTATCCTGCCATTAAGCCTGTTCCTCGGGCTGCTGATGACGCTGGGCAAACTGTATACCGAAAGTGAAATTACGGTAATGCATGCCTGCGGCCTGAGCAAAGCGGTTCTGGTGAAAGCGGCAATGATCCTTGCGGTATTCACGGCAATCGTCGCGGCGGTTAACGTGATGTGGGCGGGACCGTGGTCATCGCGTCATCAGGATGAAGTGTTAGCAGAAGCGAAAGCGAACCCTGGCATGGCGGCGCTGGCGCAAGGGCAATTCCAGCAAGCGACTAATGGCAGCTCGGTGCTGTTCATCGAAAGCGTTGACGGCAGCGATTTCAAAGATGTGTTCCTCGCACAAATTCGACCAAAAGGTAATGCACGTCCTTCTGTGGTGGTGGCCGATTCCGGACATTTAACCCAGCTGCGCGACGGCTCCCAGGTCGTCACTCTCAACCAGGGAACGCGCTTCGAAGGCACTGCACTGTTACGTGATTTCCGCATTACGGATTTCCAGGATTATCAGGCGATCATTGGTCACCAGGCGGTGGCGCTCGACCCGAACGATACCGACCAGATGGACATGTGCACATTGTGGAACACTGACACCGATCGTGCTCGCGCAGAACTGAACTGGCGTATCACGTTGGTATTCACCGTGTTTATGATGGCACTTATGGTCGTACCGCTGAGCGTGGTTAACCCACGTCAGGGACGCGTACTGTCGATGCTGCCAGCCATGCTGCTGTATCTACTTTTCTTCCTGATCCAGACCTCCCTGAAATCGAACGGCGGTAAAGGTAAGCTGGACCCGACGCTGTGGATGTGGACCGTTAACCTGATTTATCTGGCTTTGGCGATTGTTCTCAACCTTTGGGACACCGTGCCGGTCCGCCGCCTGCGCGCCAGTTTTTCGCGTAAAGGAGCGGTGTGATGCAACCTTTTGGCGTACTTGACCGCTATATCGGTAAAACTATTTTCACCACCATCATGATGACGCTGTTCATGCTGGTGTCGCTGTCGGGCATTATCAAATTTGTCGATCAGTTGAAAAAAGCCGGGCAGGGGAGTTACGACGCGTTAGGCGCAGGAATGTATACCTTGCTGAGCGTGCCGAAAGATGTGCAAATCTTCTTCCCGATGGCGGCTCTGCTTGGGGCGTTGCTTGGTCTTGGGATGCTGGCGCAGCGCAGCGAACTGGTGGTGATGCAGGCTTCTGGTTTTACCCGTATGCAGGTGGCGCTGTCGGTGATGAAAACCGCCATTCCGCTGGTCTTGCTGACGATGGCGATTGGCGAATGGGTCGCGCCGCAGGGCGAGCAGATGGCGCGTAACTACCGTGCGCAGGCGATGTACGGCGGCTCGTTGCTCTCTACCCAGCAAGGCTTATGGGCGAAAGATGGCAACAACTTCGTCTACATTGAGCGGGTTAAAGGTGACGAAGAGTTAGGTGGCATCAGCATTTATGCCTTTAACGAAAATCGTCGTCTGCAATCCGTACGCTATGCCGCTACTGCGAAGTTTGACCCGGAACATAAAGTCTGGCGTCTGTCGCAGGTTGATGAATCTGATCTGACCAATCCGAAACAGATTACCGGTTCGCAGACGGTGAGCGGCACCTGGAAAACCAACCTCACGCCAGACAAACTGGGCGTGGTGGCGCTGGACCCGGATGCACTCTCAATCAGCGGTTTGCACAACTACGTGAAGTATCTGAAGTCGAGCGGTCAGGATGCCGGACGTTATCAGCTCAACATGTGGAGCAAAATCTTCCAGCCGCTATCCGTGGCGGTGATGATGCTGATGGCGCTGTCGTTCATCTTTGGCCCACTGCGTAGCGTACCGATGGGCGTGCGTGTGGTCACCGGTATCAGCTTCGGTTTTGTCTTCTACGTACTGGACCAGATCTTCGGCCCGCTGACGTTGGTTTATGGCATCCCGCCGATCATCGGCGCACTGTTGCCAAGCGCCAGCTTCTTCTTAATCAGCCTGTGGCTGTTAATGAGAAAATCGTAACCAAGCAAGGGAGCGAAAGCTCCCTTTCACATTGTTGATAAAGTCAAATACGAGTTCGATCGGTCCCCTCGCCCCTTTGGGGAGAGGGTTAGGGTGAGGGGCACAGACCGCACCTGACTTACCTTCTTCTCCCCCCCAGCAAACTCCCCAACATCCCGCGTACAATCTGATTCGTCACCTGGCGGGCGGCGCTTTTCGCCATTGTTTGCACCACACCATCTTTCTTACCGCCGCGTGGTCCGGTAGTGCCGAACAAAATATCCTTCAATCCACCAAGAATGCCGTCATCCACCGCTACCTCTTTCCCTTTCGCGGGGGGATTATTTTGCTGCTCGGTACTGGCCTGAAAGCCTTTTTGCAACATCTCATAGGCGGATTCCCGGTCCACCTCATCCTCGTACTTGCCATACACCGGAGAGTGATTAATCAAGCCATTACGCTCATCTTCCGTCACCGGTCCCATCCGCGAACAAGGCGCAATCACCATCGCCCGTTCCACCACTGAAGGACTTCCTTTCACATCAAGAAACGAGATTAACGCCTCGCCGGTCCCCAGTTCCTGGATTGCCTTTTCGGTATCAAATGCCGGATTGGCCCGCATGGTTTGCGCCGCAGCTTTTACCGCTTTCTGATCTTTGGGCGTAAAAGCACGCAAAGCGTGTTGAACGCGATTACCGAGCTGCCCGAGCACATTATCCGGAATATCAGACGGGTTTTGCGAAACGAACCAGACGCCCACGCCTTTTGAGCGAATAAGCCGTATCACCTGCTCAATCTTATCCAGCAGTACCTGCGGTGCATCGTTAAACAGCAGATGTGCCTCGTCGAAGAAAAACACCAGTTTTGGTTTCTCCAGATCGCCCGCTTCCGGCAATTGTTCATACAACTCTGAAAGCATCCACAGCAGGCTGGCGGCGTACAGTTTCGGCATCTGATAAAGCTTCTCGGCGCTGAGGATATTGATAACGCCTTTACCGTTGGTATCGGTGCGCATCCAGTCTTTGATATCCAGCATCGGCTCGCCAAAGAAGTGTGCTGCGCCTTGCTGTTCCAGCGACAACAGTCCGCGCTGGATGGCACCAACCGATGCGCTACTGATATTACCGTACTGATTCTGGAAAGATTTGGCGTTATCGCCGATGTACTGGGTAATCGCCCGCAGATCTTTAAAGTCGAGCAGCAACAATCCCTGATCGTCCGCAATGCGGAAGATAATATTCAGCACGCCAGATTGCACATCGTTGAGATTCAACAGTCGTGCCAGCAACAGCGGCCCCAGATCCGAAACCGTCGCCCGCACCGGATGGCCTTTCTCGCCAAAGATATCCCACACCACCACCGGATTGGCATGCGGTTGCCAGTCGTTGACGCCGATATTTTTCAGTCTTGCGAGCAGTTTTTCCGACGCCGTTCCTGCCTGCGCGATGCCGGTCAGATCGCCTTTCACATCGGCCATAAACACCGGAACACCGATTTCCGACAATGACTCTGCCAGTTTTTGCAACGTGACAGTTTTACCCGTCCCCGTTGCGCCAGTAATCAGCCCGTGACGGTTAGCCATTCCCGGCAATAAAAACAGTTCTGTGTCCGGCGTGCGGGCAATTAACAGGGGTTCGCTCATGAGATATCCTCCAGTTTCCTGCCTGGAGTATAGGCAACGGCTGCGCACTCTTCACCGCTAAATTCAGCAGATTGCGAGATGCCTTCCAAAGAGATTTAAGTGCCGGGCGACAGGCACCCGGCAAAGGGATCAGAAGTCGGCTTTCAGAACCACGCGGTAACGCGCCTTACCGTCGCGCACATGCTTGATGGCATCGTTAATTTTCGACATCGGGAACAGTTCGGTGGTCGGCGCAACCTTGCTGCGGGCGGCAAAGCGCATCAGCTTACGCAACTCATAAGGCGTGCCGGTAGCAGAGCCAGAGACACTGCGGTCGCCCGCAATTAACGTAAAGGCCGGAACAGACAGCGGCGTGAGAACCGCACCGACCGTATGGAAATTACCGCCATACGTCAGCGCCTCAAAATAAGGCTGCCAGTCGAGGCTGACGTTCACAGTATTGATAATGAGATCAAACTGCCCCGACAGGGCTTTCAGTGCCTGCGGATCGCGGCTATTCACCACTTTATCGGCACCCATCGCCAGTACTTCCTGCTCTTTCGCCGGATTAGAACTAAAGGCCGTCACCTCGCATCCCATTGCGTGCAGAAGTTTTATAGCGATATGCCCCAGCCCGCCAATACCAATTACCCCAACGCGGCTGGTAGCAGTGATATGGTGCATCAACAGTGGTTTAAAGACCGTGATACCGCCGCACAACAGCGGCCCGGCGGACTCGATATCAATATTTTCTGGCAGTGGAATCACCCATTGCCAGTCCGCACGCAACTTCTCGGCAAAGCCACCGCGATTCATAATTGTTGGTACCGCACCTTGCTCACAGTTGATCTGATTACCACTAATACAGGCGTCGCAGTGACCACAGCTACGCGCCGTCCAGCCAATCCCGACACGCTGACCGACCTGCAAACCTTTATCCTGTGCGGCGCTCCCGAGCGCCACTACGCGACCAATCACCTCATGCCCGGCAATCAGCGGATATTGTGAAAATCCCCATTCATTGTCGATCATCGACAGATCGGAATGACAAATCCCGCAGTAATCCACCTGCACTTCAACATCTTGTGGCTTCAGCTCACCGGGATCGTACTCATAAACTTCCAGTTCGCCGCCCGCTTCTTTTGCGGCATAGCTTCTTATCATCGACATTTTTTGGTCCTTCTCTGGTGTTGTCTGGGAAGTGTAGAGCATGGCAGGGCGGGGTGCCTGGAGTGTGACAAAGGTTACACATCGCTGTATGCAATGCTGAAAATTTCAGCACTTAGCGAGGTGCGAGCAAGCTGGCGCTTGCATGGTGGCGTGCGACAGGTATAATCCACAACGTTTTCCGCATACCTCTTCAGTGCCGAAGTGGCGAAATCGGTAGACGCAGTTGATTCAAAATCAACCGTAGAAATACGTGCCGGTTCGAGTCCGGCCTTCGGCACCATCGGAGCATCAATAGACGTCAACGGACGTCTTTTTTTGTGCCTGAAATCCAGTATTTACCCATCATTCCCGCTATATTAACTCTCTCAAGGTCAACCGACTTCAACGTACATCTACCAACAGATGTTGGTACAGATGATGGTATTTCCGGTTCGATAATGCTTGTACCAACAGGGAGGGGATAAGCATGGCTCTAACAGATATCAAAGTCAGAACAGCTAAGCCAACAGATAAGCAATACAAGTTAACTGATGGCAGTGGTATGCATCTTCTTGTCCACCCTAATGGTTCTAAGTACTGGCGTTTGCAGTACCGTTTTGACGGCAAGCAAAAGATGCTGGCTTTAGGTGTTTATCCTGACGTGTCGCTTGCCGATGCACGGACTCGCCGTGACGACGCTCGTAATTTGTTGGCAAACAACATCGACCCGGGAGACAAAAAGAAAAGTGATAAAATTGAGCAAGAAGAAGCCCGCACTTTTGAACAACTCGCAGTTGAGTGGCATGCAACAAATAAAAAGTGGTCGGAAGAACATAGCAGGCGAGTACTGAAAAGCCTGGAGGATAATCTGTTTCCAGCTATTGGTAAGCGGAATATTGCGGATCTCAAAACCCGAGACCTGCTAGCCCCAATCAAAGCCGTTGAACTGTCAGGACGGCTTGAGGTTGCTTCACGATTACAACAGCGAACCACGGCAATTATGCGCTATGCCGTGCAGAGTGGTTTACTGGACTATAACCCCGCGCAGGAGATGGTTGGCGCTGTTGCTTCAAGTAACAGACAGCATCGACCTGCTCTTCAGTTGAAGCGAATCCCAGAACTATTACGGCGCATAGATAGTTATACCGGTAGACCTCTTACTAGACTTGCCGTCGAACTCACGCTCCTGGTATTCATTCGTTCAAGTGAACTACGCTTTGCTCGTTGGTCTGAGATCGATTTCGAAACATCAATGTGGACAATACCTGCAGAGCGCGAAGCTATTGACGGAGTAAAGCATTCACAGCGTGGTTCAAAAATGCGTACGCCTCATCTGGTGCCGCTTTCTCATCAAGCTTTAGCAATTCTTAAAGATGTTTACAAACTTAGTGGTGATCGCGATTTTGTTTTCATCGGCGATCATGACCATCGCAAACCGATGAGTGAAAACACGGTGAACAAGGCGCTGCGCGTTATGGGTTATGACACGAAGGTAGAGGTTTGTGGGCACGGTTTCAGGACAATGGCCTGTAGTTCATTGATCGAGTCTGGATTGTGGTCGAGGGATGCAGTGGAAAGGCAGATGAGCCATATGGAACGTAACTCAGTACGCGCAGCTTACATTCATAAGGCCGAACATCTTGATGAACGGCGACTGATGCTGCAGTGGTGGGCTGATTTTTTGGATGCGAATAGGGAAAGCGAAGTTAGCCCTTATGACTTTGGCAAATAGTCTAATTCCTGATGCTTGCTATGTTTGATTTTGAAAAGCCGGCTTGAACTATAACCTATACTTTTTTATAACTGTATTATTCTGGCGACTCAGAGGTGCACTATGAAAACTTTCGATACTCAACTTGCGATGAGCATTGTATCGCACTCAACGGGAGGTTTTAGTTATGACACCCTAGCTAGAGCGTTGATTTCTAAAGATAAAAATGAAAATCCTGACGACCTTCTTGAGTCGTGTCGAAATTTTTGTCTCTCTCTTGAGGAAAAAGGTATTCTGAGGCGATGCCAAAGATGTTCTCATTCTCAAGATGAGTATTTCGAGTATATTCCTCACTAACATCAGTCCCTGAAAAAATTTTCAGGGACTGATTACTCCGCTCTTGTCATCCCCTTTTTTCTCCTGTAGCTTGTGTAACACGATTCTGGGGGGGCGATTGTGAGCAACATCAACTTAATAACCACATGTACAAACGGCAAACACTACGGTAGTAGGGATATATTGAGTCTGAGTCAATTTTCATCAGGCCGAACCCCTTCAAATGTGCTCGTGAATTCTTGGTGCAATGCTCTGAATGAAGCTATTTCTACATCTGCAACTATATGTGCAGAGGATCTTTATAAAGGTGGGCACTGGGCGACGGCTAAAGCCATCTTAGATGATTATCCTATTGATTTATGGATTCTTTCTGCTGGTTTAGGACTCCTTCACCACAAAGACAATGTTGTACCTTATAAAGCGACCTTTGCTGTTGGATATGACGAATCAATACCATTATATTCTCAAGAATATGTAGGGAAAAGTTTTCATAGAACATGGTGGAAAGAAATAACCAATAGATCTATTTTTAAATCTAAGCATCCTACATCTATTGTAGAATTAATGAAAAAAAGAAAAAGAGACTATTATATTATCTGTGGTTCTCCAGATTATATTAATGCAATTGAACTAGATATCATTAATGGTCTTGAGTATCTAGTTGATGCAAAAAAACAACTGCTTATTATAACTTCCAAAAAAATCAATGGTAGGTTAACTACATACCTTTTCAAAACCAACCAAAATATGGCTCAGTGGCTGAGATGCAATATGCTCATGCTTAATATCAGTGTGGCAAAATACATTGTGAAGGAATTTACGTCAAAACAACTCAATGATTTAAATGAGTTATCTCAAAAGTTAATAGAAGAACTCAAGGAGTTACCTGAGCGTGAAGTGAAAAAAGGAATTCGTCGTAGTCCGGAGGAAGTTAAGTCTTTCATTTTAAAGATTATGGAGAAAAATCCTGGTATCAGTGCTACACACGCGTTGCGTGAATTTCGTGACTCGGGAAATTCATTTGAGGAAAAACGTTTTCGGACTGAGTTTATGGCCCTGAGAGAGGCTAAACCTTAATGCTACTTGCCTGGGTTTCATGGTAGAATCCCCCGTTTTTTGAGGCTTTGCAGTGGCGTCACAGGAGAGTAAGTTGTCGAAGCTAAAGTATTTTTTCCCTGATAGTCAGGATTTTATCGATCCCAGTTTCGACTTCTTCCGCGAAACGCGTAACGAACATCGCGTGCGTCAACGTGACGATCAGTATCCGCATGAGGTTTTTCCTCATCCTTACGATGGTATGCTGGTTTCTAAAGCTGTAGTTGATGGTCTTGGCGGCGGCGAGAGCAAATATACTCGTGCCCAGCGTTTGCGTTACTTCCGTAATGGAATGAAGCACTTTTTCCGTCTGCCGGAAAATATGGAAACTATGGGTGATTGCGGAGCCTTCACATATGTTAATCAGGACGTCCCGCCATACCGTGTGGAAGAGGTGATTGAGTTTTACGAAACTTCCCGCTTTAACCATGGCGTTTCTCTCGATCATATCGTTTTTGGCTATGAAAAACCTGGTGAGGTATTCAGTGGCGAAGTGTTGGCTGAATGTCGCCGACGCCAGGATATCACTCTGACCTTGGCTCAAGAGTTTTTAAACAAGTCTCAAAAGTCCTGTTTCACTCCCTTTGGCGTTGCACATGGATGGAGCAAAACCTCCTATCGTCAGTCTGTAGAGGCCCTGCTGGCCATGGGATACAGAAATATCACCATGGGGGGGATGGTGCCGTTGAAAACGGCGCAGATCCTTGAGACTCTCGAAGAGATTAAACCGCTGCTGAAAAGTGATACACGTATTCACTTGCTTGGCATTGCCCGTCCAGAGAGTTTCGCCGACTTTATCAAGTTTGGTGTGACCAGTATTGACTCGACAACACCGCTGCAGCAAGCCTTCAAAGATCGGAAAAACAACTATCATACGCCTGATGGCCCGGCCTATACCGCTGTGCGTGTCCCTCAGTTTGATGCGAATCCAAGTTTGAGTCGCAAAATAAAATCTGGCGTGATTGATCAGGATATTGCACGACATCTAGAAAAGGATGCCATGGCTGCCCTGTTTGAATATGATAAAGGGGCTTTGTCACTTGAGAAGACTCTTGATGCAGTCCTGGCATATGAACGCCTCCATTCGGGTGAAAAAGAGGCCGATAAAATCCGTGCGGATTATGAACGTACGCTAGGAGAACGTCCTTGGAACCAATGCCAGTGCAATATTTGCCAGGCCATCGGTATCAACGTCATCATTTTCCGCGGAGCAGAACGTAACCGTCGCCGCGGTTTCCATAATATTCAGGTGTTGTACAACCGTTTACAGCACACATTGTCATTACGCTCAGAGGAACTGTCATGAGTGAATATCGTGTTCCCGCCCTGCGAATCCGACAGGGTGAGGAGAGGCAACTCTATAGCCTTGCGATAGAAGGTAAACAGATCAGCAAAATTGCAGCGATTTCGCGTATTCGTCGCGGAGAAGAGAGTTTGGTTGGTTATCAGCGTCCAGAAGTACGTAACCATATTCGCGAAATTCAGCGCTATATTGAGAGCAAAAACCCGATGATACCAAACCCGGTGATTATCGCTTTTGATAAGCGTGTGCGTTTTGAACCGCTTACAGATAATGGCGACATGGGGCATCTGGTGATACCTTTCTCCGAAGATAAGGATTTTGAGAAGCCAGGGTTTATTGTGGATGGTCAACAACGTACTGCTGCTTTGCGGGATGCGGAAATCGACTCGTTTATGATGCCGGTCTCTGCATTTATCGCTAATGATGCAGAAGAACAACGCGAGCAGTTTATGCTGGTTAACTCCACAAAACCTCTGCCCAAAACGTTGTTATACGAACTGGCACCGCATACCCACGGTCGTTTGCCATCCGATCTGCAAATGCGTAAGTTTCCTTCGCTGTTGGCTCAACGACTGAACTTCGGGGAAGGTCCACTTGCGGGGCGCATCAAAACGGCAACCAATCCTGATGGGGTTATTGCTGACAACTCGATGATCAAAATGATTGATGCTAGTCTTCGTGAGGGAGCATTGTATCGCTTCCGTGACCCTGCGACAGGGTTGGGGGATGAAGGGAAGATGGTGAAACTGCTGAATAACTTCTGGTCGGCGGTGGAAACCGTGTTTACCGATGACTGGGACAAAAAGCCGCGCTATTCCCGCCTATTACACGGCGTCGGTATTCTTGCGCTGGGTAGCCTGATGGATGAAATCGATCAGGTGCATCAGGACTATAAAGGTGAACCAGGCTGGACTGAGATCCCTTCCTATACTCGTTTTGTCGAAGAGTTAAACCGCATCAAACCGCTTTGTGCATGGAGTGGTGGCGTGTGGAACTTCGGTACGGATATTGATGGTCAGCCTATCGTCCGTAAATGGAATGAACTGCAGAACCTGTCCAAGGATATATCATTAGTAACTGATTTTTTGGTTATGAATTATATCAAAGCTGTAAACGCGGATATTAATACCTAAGTCAAAATGTAAGCCCTTTGTGTAAAACAAAGGGTTTTTGTCATTTCTAGGCCAATAATTTCATATTGGAACTAAATGTTGGGTACGATTAGTAGTGTATTTAGCTACGCTAAAACTTAGTCAAAACCCACTGATTTTAATTATTTTTCTATAATTGTGATCGCTGTCACTCTGCAAGATAATGATGAGAAATAATTTATCTCCTGATTACAATTGCTAAAAAATCATTCCCACCATATATTAAATTACATGCATACACAGCGATATTGTTCGCATCGCAATATGATGCTATTCGCTACAGCTAATAAAAAATTAAATGACTACACTACCCAATACATTCTCTGAAGGTGATCTAGTTACTTCTCTTTTGTTTGGCGGAATCGCCAAAATTGTACGTCTTCACCCGCCTGGCAAGGCTCAGATCGCCTGGTTTGTCTCACCTCTCGAATACGAGGTTAACCGCCAGATGGCGGAGACCGTATCACTGACGCCGGCAAAACTGTATGAAGAGAGCACGGTATTCTTCCGCTCACCCGAGAGCGGACTGTGGTGTCGGGGGCGTTATGGCGGGCAACGTCCGGATAATAAGCATCTGGTGATCGTCCGCTCTGATAAGAACGTCGTCATCGATCTAGCTGATATTTTTTATCCAAACTACGGACAGGGACTGGCAATGAACCCGGCCCATTTCCTCGCCGCTCGCGCCAACGACGCACCTTTTTTCTACCCACTGCGCGAGAAGTTTGTAAGTGCATGGATCAAACAGCGCGCCGCCTGTCGGTCAATGTCGTCGTTAATCAGCAGTCGGGTGGAGATTGAGCCTCATCAGATAGCGATTGTCCGCCGCATTCTCCAGGATCAGAACCCCAAATACCTGCTAGCGGACGAAGTAGGACTGGGCAAAACCATCGAAGCGGGACTGGTCATCCGAGAGCATATTCTGGAGTGTAAACGTGAAGCCCGCGTATTGGTGGTGGTGCCTCAGGTATTGCAAGGCCAATGGACGCAGGAACTGGTCGATCGTTTTGCGCTACAGGAAGTGATGAGCGGAGGACGACACACCCAGATTCGTCTGTGCCTTCCGGAAGAACTTTGCCAGCCGGAACTGATCGGCTGGAAGCCCACGATGGTGGTGATCGACGAGGCCCATCAACTGACTCGACAGGCATGGGCCGATGATGAAGATGACCTGGCGCAGTATGCCGCTATGGCCGCGTTGTGCCATCAGGCCCGTATTGTGCTGCTCCTGTCTGGCACACCGATGCACGGTAACGAGCGTCACTTCCTGGCAATGCTGCACTGCATAAATCCACAGGCGTGGCAGCTTAATGCACAGGGAATCGAAAAATTTATGCAACGCGTGGCAGAGCGCGAGCGTCTGGGGGGAATTTACAGCTCTCTGACCCCTGAAACACCAAACGGGGTGCTGGAAGAGATCCTCGAAGAGTTACGTCTGCTTTTTGCTGATGATGAGCAACTCCAGGCGCGCATTGTTGGTCTGAGTCCGTTGGTTGATTTTTTTGCACCTGATGAAAGCGAAGAGCGAACGGCGGGCATTTTGGCATTACGACAGTGGATAGGAGAGCGCTACCGTCTTTTTCACCGCTTGCTGCGTAACCGACGTGAAGATCCCGCGCTGGAATACCTATTTCCAGGTCTGGCCGGGTTGGAAAAATGTGTCTGGCCCGTCGCATCGACCGAGATCACGCTTGATGAAACCCTTGATGCCTGGCGTGCCGCGGCCTGGCGCAACCCCGCACAGCATCAACATCTGGATTCCACAACGCTTGATGAATGGGTGGAAGCGCTGTTTCTCAACCCGCTGGTGATGTCCCGCCAAGCCAAAAAGGCACTGGTAAAAGGGACCGCCAGCGAAGAAGAGTTCAATTTTCTTGAGCAGATTATTGAAACGTCCCAGCAGGAGCAGAAAGCCAAAGATGTGGCGCTAATGAAGGCGCTGACCGACTGGTTTGAAAAATGTCCTGATGGCAAAGCAGTCATCTTTTGCGGTGAAGGATCAGAAGCCGCCTTCCTGTTTACCAAACTGCAAATTCAGGCCCCCTGGGCGGTAGTTCGCCATGCGCCGGACCAGCGTAAGCAGAGCGAGTTGTTGGATGACAGTTGGCAGGTATTGATCTGCGATAGGCGCGGCGAAGACGGACTGAATCTGCACGGAAACAACCGGCTTGCGGTCCACTATAGTCTGAGCCGCGACTTTAATCGCTTTGAACAGCGGTTGGGGCGCTTTAACCGCTATTCCGGAAATCTACGCGGCGTTAAGCCAGTGAAAAGCCTAGTTTTACTGCCTGAGCGTGATGGGCTGCGTGCTGACTGGGTGAAATTACTGGACGAAGGCACGGGATTGTTTCATCGAAGCGTCGCCAGCCTGCAATTTGTTCTGTCTGAACAATTAGACGTGGTATGGCGCGATTACGTTGGGCAGGGGCTTGCCGTCTTCCATGAGGCGCAACAGCGCTTTTCGGGAGAAAATGGCTTCATCGCTCAGGAGCGTAAGCGCGTTCTGGCTCAAGAAAACTTGTTATCGATGGAACAGGAGGTCATTGCTGCCCGCGAGTTTTCTGAGCAACTGGCCGAATCTGAAGATGATGCCGAAGAGCAGGCAAAGGATATGCTGGCTTGGATGTGCAAGGCATTAGGGTTTAAGCGAGAAAAATATCCTGAAGGCGGATTTCGCCTGCGCTTCGAGCGTGGCGAATATCAACGGCAAACGCTGGTGGACGTGGGAACTTTTATTGATAACTGCCTGCTCGGTCTGGATTTTTCAGAGGGATATCCACCCTCCACGGCGATGATGAGCCTGTCTCGTACGGAAGCCGGCAACCATAAACATGTTTACCCCTTGCGCTACGGGCAGCCTTTCGTCGAAACCGTATGGCAACTGATGCAGAGCGATCCGCGAGGTGCCAGTATGGCGCTGCTTCGGGTTCTCTCCTCCGCGGTTGCGCTGAAGCAACCCCACACCTGGTTCCATTTTCAGTGGCTGAGTGAAGCACAGGTTGAAGGTGAAAATCAGCTAGCCGCGCAGCGTCGTGGTGATGAGTGCTTCAGCCCAGTGGTCCACAATTTCTGGCTGGATGACGGTGGAAAAGAGGCTGACCCGCAGATCGTCGTCTCCCTGCTGGATAAACCTTACGATGAAGAGGGCAACCGTTTGTTCCAGGATATCAATCTGCGAGAAGAGGTCTGGACGCGAATGCCGGACTGGTTTGATCCGCATAGCTGGAAAGAGACCGTACTCGCTGCGGCGGAGCAGGCCCGGCAGAACGTGCATGCTCACTATGGTGATCGGCCCGTCCGCCATCAATTGCTTGCAATGAAGGCGATTATTCTGTGTACCCGTGACATGCTGTAATCGGAAGCAACAATGGAAAATCAGTGGCAACAACTTCGTGCTGTTCTGAACGGAGAACTCAACGAACGCGACGGGCTGAGTGGGCAGTTTTTTAACCGCCTGCTTTACTGCTTGGATGATGTACGGGCGGGAGAATGCGACCGCCTCCACGCATTTTATGATGCACTGCAATGCGCTCGGGCACTCGGGCTGACGCCGTTAAGGTTGCCGTACCGACACCTTACCGAAGGCACAATGCTCCAGCATTTTGGTTTGAGACGGGATCATGACTACCCAGGCGAACTGCTCCTGACGCGCGAAGCGGAAGAGATTGACCCCCATCTATTACCCGTCTGGAAAGGCGAGCAGCGCCGTTTTCTGGAAACCCCACCGCTGGATGTACTTTTGCCCTCTGTACTCAACGATCCGCGTTATACGCACTACACGTCGGCAGGGCAACAGCAGGCGGTACGCACGGTGTTGACCTGCGGCAGGGATAAAACGCTACTGGTGAATCTGCCCACCGGGTCTGGTAAAACCTTTGTTATTCACTCCCAGATGTTGACTTCACCGCGAAGGCACCTGACGCTGGTGATTGTACCAACTGTGGCGCTGGCGATAGAACAGGCGCTCCGGGCGCAAGAGGTGATGCAACAGGCTGGGCAGGATCACGGTGGTCGTTACGTCTGGCATAGTGGCCAGTCGACAGAAGAACGTAATGAAATGAAGTCGCGACTGGCATCCGGCGAGCAGCGAGCGTTGTTTTGCTCCCCTGAAGCAGCGACAGGTGGGCTCTTGTTACAACTGTTCTCGCTTGCGGAGCGCGGACTACTGGGCGCCGTGATAGTGGATGAAGCGCACCTTATCGATCAATGGGGGGCGGAGTTCCGTCCAGAATTTCAGCTACTGGCGCCACTAGTGCGATCGTTGAAGGCTACCTCGCCAGACGGTGTAAAAGTCGTGCTGCTTTCTGCCACTTTTAGCCAAAGCACCTTGAATACTCTCAAAGCGCTCTTTGCAGGTAAACGCCAAGGGTCAGTGATTGAAGTGAACGGCAGTTTTCTGCGTCCGGAACCAGTGTGGTATGTCAGCGAGGCTGCCAGCCACGAGGATCATCTTGCACAGGTGGAAAACGCAATTGCTCGCTTGCCGGCGCCGATGATCCTCTACACCACCGAAGTGGAACAGGCCAAATTCTGGTACCAGTATCTGCGCGAGCGTGGTTATCGGCGCTGTGGATTGTTCCATGGTGCGACGCCAATGCAGGAACGAGAAGGTCTTATCCACGCTTGGCGTAACGATGGGCTGGATATCATGGTGGCGACTTCGGCATTTGGTGTTGGGATGGATAAAAACAACGTCCGTTCCGTCTTGCATGTCGCAGTTCCTGAAAATTTAGATCGTTTCTACCAAGAGAGCGGTCGTGGCGGTCGTGATGGTAAAGCATCGGTCGCGCACATTATTTTCCATCACAAACAGCTACAGGTCGCACGGAACATTAACCGTACCAAACTGATCGGTGCCAGCAAAGGATATTTGCGCTGGGCCAAAATGCACCAGTTGCGCGAGCAGCATCAGCCGGGTCAGTTCATCGTTCCGCTACGCGCGAAGCATGCTGACATTCGCATGGATTCGCAGAGCAATGTGGACTGGAACCTGCGTACCTTACTGTTAATGCAGCGGGCCGGGTTTATCGATATCGCCTATCCGCCTCCGGATCTTAGCGCTATCGCCCCGGACGAGCGTGATGAAGCAAAGATCCGGGCGTGGTTTGACCATTATTTCAACCATATTCAGGTTTCCGTACGCCGTGATGGCCATATGGATGAAGCGCGGTGGCATGAGGGCATTCAGGCCCACCGTTCGCATGAACTGGGGATGCGAAAACAGGGATATAGCGCGTTGGAGGAGTGGCTCAATGACCCTTCAATCTCGTTGTGCCAGAAGTTAGCGCAATTTTACACCTTGGATGGCTTTGTGCCGGAAATAGCCTGCGGCGGATGCCCAGCCTGTCGGAGTAAAGGGTATCCTCCCTTTACTCCGACGCTCGGTCGTATCGCGCACGTGACGGGCGAGGCGGTGCGGAACGTCATGGGAAATGAGCAACGCGTTTATTATCCTGCGACGCTGACGAACCGGCTACTGCTTCGTCAATGGAGTGACTGGATTGCCCGACTCCTAGCCAATCGCCAGATTCAGGCTATCCGCGCCAGCCAGAGCGTACTCGCCCAACTTAGCGCGGTACTGCCCGCAGGTTTGCCTTTCTGGTGTTCGCTTGCCGTTGATGAAGAAAACACCTGCTGGGACGAACTGGTGCTGGTGTTGCCCGACGAAGCGATGCCGGAACTGGACATTTTCGCCACCATCAATCGCATTATTGTTGCGCCGGAACGCTTACAGGAACCGGGCTACCGCGGGCGTCGCTGGTGGGAGGTTGATACCAGTGCCGTGGCATTAGAACAATTTCAGAGGAATATTATCTAGTGGCAATTACCAATAACGCTGCCGCAGGGAGCCAGATCCGTCTGCTGTGCATGATCGACCGGGTACTGAATCGGCGGACCGGACAGGCGATCCCGATGGTAGATTTGATTGAATTACTGCGCCCGGAGATGCTGCCCGTCAGCGATGGCGCGAGAAAACGTCTGCCCGCCGAAGTCTCTTTCTGGACAAAAGAAGGGTTGTGGAAAAATGAGAGCGCTGGCCTGAGTCAACAGTCGCCGCTTTCCAGCGAACGTAATCTGCCCGCACGGGTTTTGCGTACGCTAATTAACAGTGAGAAAACGACGCCGCTGCTGACTGGAACGCGCGGTCAGCCCTTGCTGATGTGTGTCACCTCCATGCTTGCACAGGAAAAATATACGTTACGTGGAAGCACGCCGCTGACAAAAGAGGCGGTGCCGCTGGCCGTTGGCCCCATGATTAATAATAAATTAGCAGGTGAGGGGCGACGTAACCTCAACGTCTCTAACGAAGCAGAATCCTTCCTGAATTACGCGTATTTTCTCGGTTTTACAGAACCTTATCTGAATGGCTGGGTGATGGACCCTACCCGCGCCATTGAAGGAATTTTGGATAACCTGGGGCTTACCGCCGGGATGCCAATTCAGGAGTTCCTCAGCCAACTGGCGGAGTTTCTGCCAATGCTGGATGGGGGAGCCTACCGTCAGCAGGTAGAACCGATGATCTCTGCTGACAACTGGCAACCGCTGGAGAAACATATGATTAGTGCTTCTTTGAGCCAGGCGTTGCTTCGTCTTGAGCTGACTATGCAGTTGGTTTTCAGTTCGCGTTCTGATGACCTGGACGCCATGGTCCTGCAAGGTCCGGATGGCAGCCTGCGTCGTATCAGTACCGTTAGCCCTGGGGAGGCAAGAAAATGAGAATGATCGAATACTGGCCTTCCTTGAAAAACATCAATGAATGTATTCGCACCGAGGCGGAAGAGTTGGCGGAGTACACCTTACTGGCCGTGCATCAACCGGTGAATTTGCTGCGTCGTGATAAAGACGGCAACAACCTCGGATATGCGAAAGAAGAGGATCTGCTCAACCACTTTCTGGAAACGCCGCGCCCAATCCCGGTAGTGGGTAAAGCTGGGGTGGGGAAATCGCACATCATCCGCTGGTTGGATGCGAAACTGCGATTGCGCCAGGAGTACAAAGACAAGAAGTGGCACATTGTTCGTATTCCCAAAAGTGCCAGCCTGCGTGAAGTTCTCACCTCAATGCTGGCTGGCCTGGAAGGCGAGATCTTCGACGAGGCGCGGGAAGACATCAATAAGGTGTCGGATAAACGCACTCCTCGCGAGATTGCTGAATGGCTACTGATGCTGATGGGGCAAGAGCTGCGCAACCTGCATGAACGCAACAAGCAGGATATGGAAGCACTGAAAAAACAGATGGCGGGGAGTACTCCTGAGCAGTTAAAAGCCATGAAGCCTCAGGCGACACGGCTCCAGAAAATCCACATCCACGCTGAAGATAATGCATTGCCAACGCTGATTAACGATGCCTACTTCAAGCAGTTTTTGTTGAAAGAAGAGCACTGCCTCTATCGTCTTGCCAGCCGTCTGACCAACGGCGCAACCAGCAGCGATCTCGACGAAGGGGAACAGCAACTTCAGGCCAAAGACCTTGATTTCAGCTTTAACATCAATGACCTCAGTCTGCCGGCGCGTCAGTATATTCAGAAAAGCCGCCTTAATACGCATGAGGACGGGCGCAAAGATGCCTCCGAGATCCTCAACCTGGTGCTGGGTAAAGCGACGCAGGCGCTGTTTAACCAGCTCTTCAACTTCCGTGGCCGCAGTTTCTCCGACCTGTTTACTCAGATTCGTCAGGCGCTACATGAAAAGCATATGACGCTGATGGTGCTGGTAGAGGATATGTCGCTCATCACCGCGATCGAAGATGTGCTGATCGACAGCCTGGAAAGGGAAGGGATCCGAGACGGGAAAGAGGTGCTGTGCCCTGTGTGTTCAGCCATTGCCGTTACTGACGGTTATCAGGGGTATGCCCGCCGCCGTCAGGGGATGCTGGATCGCGCGAAGGGTGAATGGGTGATCGAAGAGGTAGGGAGCGGGCGCGAAGAGACGCGACTGCGTATTGTCGATTTTTGTGGTCGATACATCAACGCGGCCCGCTTTGGGAGCGAAGCCTTATTACAGCGCTGGGAGCAAGCCGCCGATAAATCTCACTGGCCACCTGACTGGGAAGCCAGCGCAAACGGTGACGAAATGGCCGAAGTGTTTGGGCGAAGCGAGCAAGGTTTTTCTTTGTATCCCTTCAACGCTAGCGCTATCCATGCGTTGGCAGAGGCATTCTGCCGCGACGATCGCAACGAATTAAAATTCAACCCACGTCAGATCATCAACCAGATACTGTTGCGTGTACTACAGCACTGTCGCCGTGATGCCGATGAGGGACGCTTTCCACCTCCGCGTCTTGGCGATATTGCTGCTCCGGCAGGGCTTCGAAGCTGGCTGTTCCGCCAGGGCTTTGCCGATACCGAGCGTGCCGAATCCGTGGTCGCGCTGTGGGGTTATCCCGCCGATTCCGACGCCACTTTGGCCAGTACGCTGCCGCCTGACGTTGCGCGCAGTTTCGATCTGGAAGATCTGGCGCAGGTGCTGGAAAACACAAAAAGTGCCCCGCTAGTTGAACAATCGGTGATGCCAACGCGGGTGACCAAAGTTGAGCAGCAGGTTAAAAAAACCGTGCAGCCACCTAAACCAGTGAAACCCGTGCTCAAGGAGGATAAAGATACCTTGGCTATCCGCGCGCTGGATGCAGCGGTGGGCGACTGGATGCTAAAAGGCGCGCCGCTTGAGATCGATCCTGCACGATATATCAAAAGCTCCCTGGCCTTTTTCTTTGATAAGCGCGCCGTGGCGGAATGGGCGGGCAGCAGCTATCGGCCGACCCTTTGGTTGGGTAAATCCAACTTTGTTGCCGTTGAGTTACCTAACGCGCAGGGTAACCGTGGCGTACATGTGGTGAAATTTATTTCCCAGTCCGAATACGACAAGCGCTCGGTGCAATTAACGGATGCCGCGATGGCGCTGGCGCGGTTTGGCTACTACAGAGAAAACTCCTTAACTAAGACCGAGGACTGGAGCTACCCGGAGGGCAAAACGGATTACCTGATTATTCAGAGCTTCTGCGATCGCTGGGTTAACTATGCGCTGACGGAACTCGTTAAGCATAAGCGCAACGATCTGCCACTGCTTCTCAGCGAGCAGATTGCACTTGCCGATGCGCTGGGGGTGATTAAAACGGCCGATGGTCCGAAAGAGGTGCTTGGGCGACTGCTGCAAAACAGCAAAACGCTTTCTTCACAGTTCCGCACCGGGATCACGAAGGCAATTACCGAACTGCGAGGAGAGGCGTTAGCAAAGTGGGATGATGCCCAGGACGCATGGCTCAGCCTGGTGGCGCTAAACGATCATGCGCTGGAAGGCGATCTCCTGCTGAGTGCGATACAAAAGGTGTTAAAAAAACGCTCAAATAACACACACGCAGCCGTGGTGAAAAAGTCGCTCAGTGAAATCCGCCCCGCACTGGATACTGCTGCTCTGTTTGCCGACTGTGAAAATGCGGATGATTTTTCCGAACTCGTCACCGGCCTGACTCAGTTGGTTAAATCCCTTGGGGATAGCGGTGATTATCCTGCGGATATGACACCCGACAGTAGTACGCTTGCGAACTCTCTGACTGGGTTAACGGAAGGTGGAGTCTGGTTGACGATCCTCAAGTTGCGAGGCATTACGCAATCTGAAGATCCGCTTCGCCAATGGCAGTTACTTTGCGAACTGGACGGTACTTTAATTAACCGACTCATATTCACAATCAGTGGCTGGCAGCAGGTCAACAAGCGGGTGCTAGCGAATATTACCGCCTACAACCATTCGCATGGCAGTCACCAGATCAGCGAATTTCGCACGCAGATTGAAAGCACGTTGCAGGAACTTCATCAGGTCCTCGACGCCATGCAGTCCGTCGCAGGGGAACAGTATGACAACGCTTAAGACCCAACTTACGCAACTGCGGGAGCAGTATCAGATAAAACAGCAGGTTCAGTCGCTGGAAGAGGTCTACGATCGGTACCGCACCATTCGTGACGGCTTGCTGGATGTTGCCGAACCGCTGCAAAAAGCCCAAAAGCAACTTGAAGTGATCGGAACGCTACCGGAACCACACTCCGCTATCGATTTTTCGCAAGAGGCGGCGCTTTTCGGCGGTGCCAAAACGCAGTTGGATGCGCTGACGGCGCGCTTCAAAGAAAGTGGCGATAAAACCGAGCAGTGCGGGTTTTGGGAAACGGTGCGGGTTCTGAAGAGCGTACATGAAAGTATTGATGATAAGGTGGATGCAACCTGGAAAGCGTTTGTTGCCGATCTTGAAGCGCGCGCAACGCTGGATCCCGTCTTTCTGGAACAACAGCGGACGCTGGGGAACGTGTTGGTGTATGACGATTATCGCAAAGCGCGCGATAACTTTAATCGGCAGAAGTTAAGCGGGCCAGACAGCCTGTCGGTGGTAAAAAACCTGCAGAAGTATAGCGATGAGATGATCGCGCTTAAACGTTCAATGGACCTGGATGCGCCAGACGATGTTCTGCGCTTTTTTGAGGCGCTGGACAGACATAATCATGCCTCGCTTACGCTGCTGACGCCGGGCGTGATTACCTGGCTGGAAGAAAAAGATATGCTGCCAGCGTTTAACGTGACACGTAAGAGAATGATTTAATGAAGGGAATCGATCTTTCGCTTTTGCAACGCGTGCTAGATGCACTGGAAGAACAAGAAAATGCGCTCCTGGTATGGGGTGACACGGGCGGCTTTTTTAATCTGGATGAACTTTTAAGCGTTATCGGACGGGTTTTACCTGACGAAGATGCCGAAGTGGTTCTGGATCAAATGCTAGAGGCCGCTATGCTGATCCAGGTGCCGCACGTCAGTGGCACGCCTGTCTGGCGAACCCGAATGGGGGAGACGGTCCATCTCATGCGCAACCTGCGCCAGTGGATGCATAAGCAAAAACTGGACCAGAGCAAAACGCTGGTATCGGACTATCGCTTTATTCGCCGGCCGCGCAGCTATCCCGACCGCGTTTACGAACCGGCAACGCTGATTAGCGGCTGGAAAAAACAGCTGAAATTAAGCGATCGCGTTTGTGACATCATGCGCCAGGCGCTGGCGTCAGATAAGCCCTTCCTTCTGGCGGGTTTTCAGGTGCGCGCTACCGAACGCATTATGCAGTGCTGGCAGGATCATCAGGTGAAAAGCAACACGGCCAGCGGGACCATTGTCTGTGCTGGCACCGGTAGCGGTAAAACGCTGTCGTTTTACCTGCCTGCGCTAACCCGTCTCGCTGAGGATATTTGCAACAACCCTGAGCGCAAGGTGCGCATTCTCGCCATCTATCCGCGAAAAGAGTTGCTCAAGGACCAGTTTGCCGAAACTTTTTCACAGTGCCGCAAGCTTGACGACTATATGCTCACGGCGGCCGGAAGAAAAATTCGTATCGGTGCCTTTTTTGGCGATACACCGGTGAAGGCGGAATGGTCTAAGGAAGACGTTAAGGGGAAGGTTGGTCTGCCGTTCGGGTTGATGAAATGCCAGCAGCCCCACCCGCATCATCCTAAGCAGAGGTGCGGAGGGGCTCTCATTTGGCGTCGTGAGGACGTATTTGGCGAGCGTGAGGTACTTACCTGTACGCAGTGCCAGCATCAGGTGGATCAGAGTGAAATCATGATCACCCGTGATGCGCAGCAACATCGCGGCGACGCGCCGGACATTCTGTTTACCACAACGGAAATGTTGAACCTCCAGATGAACTCCACCTGGAGCAACCACCTGTTTGGCGTCGGCGAGGGCTATGGGCCGACGCTGGTTCTGCTCGATGAGGTCCACACCTACAGCGGAACCACCGGCGCGCAAACTGCGTTTCTGCTGCGGCGCTGGATGCAGCGCACCGATTGTTTGCCGCATTTTGTTGGCCTGTCTGCAACGCTTACCGACGCGCAGCACTTCTTTGCCAGGTTGGTGGGTGCCGCTGAGGAGCAGGTTGCGCTGATCCAGCCCTACATGGAAGATATGATCGAAGAGGGGGCCGAGTACCTGCTGGCGCTGCGCGGCGATCCGGTTTCTGAAACGGCATTACTCTCCACCACCATCCAGGCCAGTATGCTAATGGCGCGCATGCTGGATAGCAAAGCGAATAAGTCGCAAGGTACGTGGGGCAAGAAGACCTTCATCTTCACCGACACTCTCGACGGTAACAACCGTTTGTACCATGACCTCAGCGATGCCGAAGGTTGGGAGACGGGCCCAGGGCACTCGCGCATTGATCACTCACCGTTGGCTGTGTTACGTAGCCCTTTTGATAATACTGCACCTGAGCGGTCTAAAACCGAACTGGGGCAAAACTGGAGGGCGGCCACGGATATTGGCCACGACCTCGCGGAAAACAAAGTCATTTCCCGAACGTCGAGCCAGGATGCCGGCGTTGATGCATCAGCGGATGTCGTGGTCGCCACCTCTTCGCTCGAGGTGGGGTATAACGATCCGCTGGTCGGTGCCGTTCTTCAGCATAAGGCGCCGAACGATGTCGCCTCCTATTTGCAGCGTAAAGGTCGTGCCGGACGTCCACGAGGCATGCGTCCCTGGATGCTGGTGGTGCTCTCCGAGTTTGGCCGCGATCGCGTCGAGTTCCAGCGTTATGAAGGGCTAATGAGCCCGGAGATCAAACGTCAGGGTCTGCCGCTGGACAACCAGCACGTACAGAAAATGCAGGCAGCAATGGCAACCCTCGACTGGATCAGCAAAGTCGGTCAGTTCAAAGATCTCTGGAGCATGTTGAAAAAAGCTGAGCATAATCAGCTGAAATACAATCGAATGTATGGCCCGCTTATCAAACTGATTGAAGAGGTGCTGAGCGGCGGCAGGCGGTTGAACGAATTGATGCGCTACCTTCAGGATGCTCTGCAATTATCTGATGGCGCGGTGCAGAATATCCTCTGGAGCCCGCCGCGCTCGATCATGTTTGAGTTTCTACCAACCATACTGCGTAACCTCAGAACGCGCTGGTCGGTTAACGGCGTGGAGTGGGCCGGACTGCGTCCGAATCAGCCAAATAGCGAGGGCGAACAGCACCGGAGCAATTCACCCGTCCCGGAATACATCCCGCAGAACCTGTTTAGCGAGCTAAACTTGCCGGAACTGGACATTCGCCTGAAGCGTGGATTTGACGATGAAGACCACTGGGAAACTCTCTCTTTCTGGCAGGGAATACGTGAATTTGCGCCTGGGCGACTCTCTAAACGCTATGCCGTCAAATCGAACAAAAGTACCGACTGGCTGGTGCCACAATCCTACGAGCCGATGCCAGGGGAAGGGCGGCAATTTGTTGATTTCCAGATAAGCGATGCGTTCGGCGATAGCTGGCAAAACGAGTATGAAGTTGACTATATGGGAAAAACCATCAAGGTTGTTAAACCGTCGAAGGTCATGACCACTCGGGCCGACATTCGCCGGATCAATGATAAAAGTAATGCGCAACTGCAATGGGTGTTCAACGTCATTAACCCCGCTATTGCTACGCCAGACGAGGTGCCGAAGGGACCCTGGAAGCACACGCTGAGCGATGTCACGTTCTACAACCACCAGCATATGACCCCGCTGGAACTGGTCCGCTTTTCTACTGGATCGCAGGCGTCGCTCCGGTTCAGGAATAAGGAACGGGCTCACGTTGATTTCACCTGGGTTAATGGCGAGGAACAGGTTGGCGTAGGAAGTCGTCAATGGGTGGATGCAATGCGCCTGCGTTTTAACCTCACCTGTGATGATGTGCTTGGTCTGCTACATCAAGAAGAAATCCAGCGAGGCATGCGCCCCGTTTATTTTCAACATCTTGTAAGACAGTCGCCGGAATTTGAATTTGACAGCTTCAACGCGGACTGGGCCATTGAGTGTTTTATGGCTCAGCTTGCGGAGACACTGGCAAACGGCGCTCACGCCTCGGTTGAGTCGGCATTACGAGAAATGGCCTCCGAAAAAGGGGGAGAAAGGCTGGCAGATATTCCGGCCAGCCTGTTCCAGCCGGATACCGACAATGAAACAGGCACTGATCAGGCGCTACAGATTGGCCTCAACAAACTTCTTCAGCGACCGGAAATACAGCAGTTGCTGCTGAACTGCGCGCAAGCGCTCTGGAAACCCCTGGATGAAATCGACGGTTTTGTTGAATGGGCACGCCAGGTATTAGCGGACACCCTGGCTGCGGGTGTGCAGCAAACGCTAAGCACGCTGCTTCCGGACGTTGATGAGCGAGCGGTAGTGACGGATTCCAGTTGGATGAGCGATCCCCGCAAGGGAGCAGAATGGCTGGAAATCTGGCTCTGTGAGATGGAGTCTGGCGGCAGCGGTATTCTGATTCGTTTACAGCAGAAGTGGGCTGAAGATCCTGTCTCCTTCCTCAATGTACTAGTGCGTAATCTTTCAGCCAGCGACTACGAGCAGATCGATTACGATCTGCGAACTGTGTTGCAGATGATGCAAACGGATGACACGCTTCGTATGGCGATCTCAGCCGTACGTGAAGCCAGCAACATGGACGCCCGGCGGGAGGCTAACAAGAATCTGCATTTGCAGCTTTCACAGCGCGGTATGCGCCTTTCCCACAGCTTTACCACGGTGCTGTACTCGCGGATTCTGCGGGCGGGCAGCGGCGAGCACACAGATACCCAGCTTTATCAGCTACTGTCGGACTGGTTGTCGCTTGAAGCGAGCGCGGGTATTGAATTCAGTATGAACACCATGGCGCACGCGTTGGCGGTGAACTCGCTTGGCGTAGAAACTGATGCTTCCGTCGTGTTTGACGAGCAGTGCCGGAATCAAAACCTGCTCTGGCCACGAGGCTATACGATCCGACAGGCTGAGCTCGGCTTTTACAATATGTTTTGCTCGCGCAAAGTCACAACCGAGCGTCTGCTTGCTGGCGCGTTATTTAGCGAGCAAATCGAAAAGATCGCCCTTGACGATGACTGGCTTGGGCATTTGCATGCGGCGCTGCGTAAAGGCGGTCGTGCGGAACTGATCCTCACTCGCCAGCAGCGAAATCAATTACATCAGGTCATTACCACCGTGCAAATTGAACCCGTCGATCATTTGGGACTGCTGCTGTATCCGCGTCTCGGTGAAGTCCGCCGTGAGCAGGATGTGCTCATATTGCGTATTGAACTGGCAGAGGCGATGCAATGATCGGACGTGCAAAACAGCGGCAGATTTTTTTACATGGCTCCGCAGGGCACCGGCAGTTGCGAGAAGTCCTCAGCGCCCAGGTTGTTGCTCTGATTATGCAGCCAGAGCCAATCTGGCTGGTTTCGCCGTGGGTGAGTAACTTCTCACTACTGGACAATCGCTCAGGCAATTGGGACAGCATTGATCCCGCGTGGGGAGGCCGGGAGGTGGATTTCATTGAGCTGTTAGCCTGTGCGGTGAATAACGGCGCGCCGCTTTCGCTGGTCACCCGCGACGAACCGATGAACCGTATCTTTGTAAAAGCGCTGGAAAAACGCCTGAGTAACTTTGCGACCTTTCGTTTGGAATGGCGTAACCAGTTGCATACAAAAGGTTTTCTGACGCCAAATTTTTTTCTCAAGGGCTCGATGAATTTTACCCGGAGCGGTGTTAATCGAAATGAAGAATTTGTCGAACTGAACTGCGATTCGCATATGATCGGTGAAGCGATGGCCGAATTTGAAAGTCAGTATCTTTTTATTGGATCAAAGGAAGCGTTCTGATGTGTGCAGACTGGCTGAAAAATTATTACGCTGAAGATAACTATCTGGATTATGACAAGGCGATGCAGGGGGGGTATGGAATCCCACAAATGAATACGCTGATTCAACAGGCCGCAGCGCTACGGATGCCCTGTATCGTTCCTTCAACGCGAACGGGAAGAACGGTGTTTTATGCTCTGGCTGAGAATGCGAAAAGCCTAGACGAATTACGACGTATTTTAACCGCGGCGTTGGGTTCCGCTGACACTACTCCGGATATTAAATCACTCAATCATTCTGACGATGGCGGGGAGCAGTTGCTGCTGGAGAAATCCCCGGACGGAATTCTGGCCTTCGATTTCCTACCGGTGCCGGACGGTTCGCCGCAACAGGTAAAAGAATGGCAGGCAGCACGAATGAAACGGGTTTATGCCATGCTGCAAACGGTGATGGATCTTTATCATCAGCGACCTGTCTTACATTCGCTGGTCAGTCGGCAAACCGGACGAATTCTCAGGGATTTCTACACAGCATGCCAGGCTCGCGATGGCAAGATTGCCGAACAGTATCTGGAAGAGTTACGCGGAAATCAGACGCTTTCTTCTCTGAATCTCCTGTTTCTTGAGCTACAGGGGATGGCGGCTTCAGCAAAATGGGACGCGATTCTCAACCACCCTCGGCTGGAAGTATTATTGCGCGGCCGGGTGCCGGAGCGTATCCAGCGCCTGCTGTTGCGATCCTCTGGCCATTTAATGCTTAACGCCATCCGCGATGCGCACTTCCCACTGGACAGGCGTGAAGATGCCAGGCGACTGGTGCTGGGCTTATTGCCGCTGTACAAGCATAAGCCCCGCTTTGCTCATCAGGCGAGTTTCCTGCCTGACTGGCAACTGTGGGCCATGGGGGCCGCGCTGCTGGGGATCGACGAATGGCAAACGGCGACGCCTCTATTAGCTCCTGACTGGATACAGCAGGTCGAGGGGTGGGCGACAGGCACAACCTCGCTGCCCGCGCCGGTAGCAGCGGAAGAACAGGCGCTGATCCAGGCGCCGGTTATCATGCTGATAAGCCTTGAAAACGCGACCGATTTATTACTCGAAGCCCTTCTGGCGGACGCTGAGCGCGAAAGTGAGATCTACGCGCAACTGGCGGCGATGCCTGAAGCAACACGACAGGCATTGCAAAAAATACCCAAACTCTGGGAGGCATGGCAGGCGCTGAAAAAACGCTGTGAGCCTCAGGACTATGGCTGGTGCCGCTGGCTTGCAGATTTACAACAGACTACGGAATCCGAACGGTTTGAATCATTGCGCCAGCAGGCGACCGTTCACTACATGGACTGGGCACCGTCAACCTTCAGCGAAACGCAGTGGCAGGCGCTGCTTGAGCATCAGTCCAACACCCAGTTGAGTAAGGTTTTGCGAGACGTACTGCCAACTCTTCTGAACTGGTTGGAAGAATATGACGTTAAGGTATCTGCCTCCTTGTGGCCAGACTGGCTTATGCTGCTGGCAGTTGAGGACATACGCTCAGAAGAAGATGTACGTCTCGGCGGGATGATTCTGGATAAATTCCTTTCCAGTCCCTTTACCTGCGAAGAATATTCGGCAGCGATTGAATCGACAGAGATTCTATGTGCTGAAAACGTGTCGGTGAGGACGTTGGGTTATTCTCTTGATATTGCTGAACTTCTGTATGACAGGGTCACTGCAAACGAAGCCTCCAGATTAGGTTTCTGGATTAAGTTGCAGGAGTTACTCAAGCATCGCTGGGAGCGCCTGGATGCCAGTATGCAGTTTTCTGCACGCATGGTGGAAAGGCTCTATCTCGGCGAACATGCCGGGAACGTTTTCCCGTCGGAGGACAATACGCCGGGCGTAGCATCTTCGCTTCATCGCGATCTCAGCGGTAAAACCTTAGCGATTTACAGCCTGATGAAAGGGGCGGCAAGACGCGGAAAAGAGGCGTTGCTTCAGCTTTATCCAGGACTGGAAGTAGAGCTCAACCACGATCATGTCGCTACCCCTGCGCTGGTGAATCTGGCGAAAACAGCGGACTACTTTATCTTCGCTAGTAGCAGTTCAAAGCATCAGGCGTTCTATGCTGTGACGGATTATCGCAAAGAGATCATCTACCCCTCTGGAAAGGGGGCGTCCAGTATGATCGCATCTTTCGTCAGGGCCATGGAGTAAATAAGGAATAGCCTCTGCTATTCCTTATTTGTTGTCACCTCTGAACCACCTCCTATGGAGGTGGTGATTGTTCCTGTAGGGCTATAACCCGAAGAAAGCCCATGCGGAAATGTTTCACCTTATACCCGGATGCTTCAGAGAAGCAGTGCGGTTTTTCTCGGTAATGCAACCAGAAACAATCCTGAAGAACGGGTAATAAATGTTTTAAGTCTCCTTTTAGGGGACCGCATCAAAGCCACCTTCTAAGAAGGTGGATTCTTTACTATTCACCACGGTAAATGCAGCCTGCGGAGCATGTCTCTTTCACTATCACCGCGCTCAGGATAGATAGCTGAGGCTTAATCTGATTCCAAATCCATTCAGCAAGCACTTCGCTGGTAGGGTTCTCCAGTCCCGTTATATCATTGAGATAGTAGTGATCCAGTCTATCCAGAGTGGGTTTAAAAATCGCTTTTAGTTCGGCAAAGTCGATAATCCAACCGGTATGCTTATCCACTTCACCTGTTATCTCAAGGCGCACGACAAAAGAGTGTCCGTGTAAGCGTCCGCATTTATGGCCATTCGGCACATTGGGAAGACGGTGCGCGGCTTCAAAGGTGAAATCTTTGTATAACGTTGTTTTCATAGGGACCTCATTTTTTGTTATACCGTAACAATAAGGGGCGATAGTTCCTAGCATTTATGAGTTAACTTTTAACATTCTATTGGGTAGGCATGAATATTTAGGTCGAGTTTCAACTAGACTGTTTTTTACTGTGGGACGTCATGTAGGATGAGCATACACCTAAATTGTCCGTTATCGCTGGTATCAGTTGCACAACGACCACCTCACTGACATCGACGAAGATTGGTGACAAGAAAGCATTTCAGCAACCTCATGATCCCATCTTTGTTAGCTGGCTGAAGTCTCCGGTACGGCAGGCAGAGCAATAGCATTCACCATAGTAATTTTTCCCGCATTGTATACAGTTCCAGTCGGCTTTATATACCCTTGGTGTTGCATCGGGAAGGAAGCGTTGCAGGCGTCTTGCGAGGTGTATTTCACTCGCGTCTGGCTTTACGTAGGGGCAATTGTGCTGACCATTTTCGGCGGAACCCGCATCAATGTGTTCAAACCACGGGCGTTCAGTGTCGTATTCAGGATGGTATTTCAGTGCACTGTGACAGAGGTGGCAGGTATAGCGGTCGTAAGGGGCGGTCTGTGCCGTTCTGGCACCGGTAAGACGATCGTTACCGTCGAGAGCGATAAAAGATTTAGCAAACATAATATTACTCCCGCCAGACAACACGCAGGCGTAAGCCGTCCCTGAAAGGCGGACAGACGCCATGTGGTTGAATGGTTTAAAAGGATTGAGAAGGGAATTGCTGTGTGGTTGTCACACTATGGGATGTTGGCGTAAATAAATCGCCACCAGCAAAACGGATGTAGAGAATATCAGCCCTGGCTGCAGCCGAATGAGCGTTCGGTACTGCTGTATCGCTTGGTGCGATGCTTTGCCATATAGCTCAAACGGAAAGTCAGTGCATCCAGTTTATCCATGAAACCCGGCTTACTGGATCAAAATTTACCATTGCGAAAGCTTGTTCTGGAAAAGCTGGAGATGAAATGGTCTCCAGAGCAAATATCAGGATGGTTAAGGCGAACAAAACCACGTCACAAAACGCTGCGAATATCACCTGAGACAATTTATAAAACGCTGTACTTTCGTAGCCGTGAAGCGCTACACCACCTGAATATACAGCATCTGCGACGGTCGCATAGCCTTCGCCATGGCAGGCGTCATACCCGCAAAGGCGAAAGAGGTACGATTAACATAGTGAACGGAACACCAATTCACGAACGTTCCCGAAATATCGATAACAGACGCTCTCTGGGGCATTGGGAGGGCGATTTAGTCTCAGGTACAAAAAACTCTCATATAGCCACACTTGTAGACCGAAAATCACCTTATACGATCATCTTTAGACTCAGGGGCAAAGATTCTGTCTCAGTAAATCAGGCTCTTACCGACAAATTCCTGAGTTTACCGTCAGAACTCAGAAAATCACTGACATGGGACAGAGGAATGGAACTGGCCAGACATCTAGAATTTACTGTCAGCACCGGCGTTAAAGTTTACTTCTGCGATCCTCAGAGTCCTTGGCAGCGGGGAACAAATGAGAACACAAATGGGCTAATTCGGCAGTACTTTCCTAAAAAGACATGTCTTGCCCAATATACTCAACATGAACTAGATCTGGTTGCTGCTCAGCTAAACAACAGACCGAGAAAGACACTGAAGTTCAAAACACCGAAAGAGATAATTGAAAGGGGTGTTGCATTGACAGATTGAATCTACAACCGCGCTCTTGATGTCAGACTCCCTGAACAGTTCTCGATAATCGGGAAACTCAGAGCGCATTATCCTGTGGTCACACTCTGCCATGTGTTCGGGGTTCATCGCAGCAGCTACAGATACTGGAAAAACCGTCCTGAAAAACCAGACGGCAGACGGGCTGTATTACGCAGTCAGGTACTTGAGCTACATGGCATCAGCCACGGTTCGGCCGGAGCAAGAAGCATCGCCACAATGGCAACCCGGAGAGGCTACCAGATGGGACGCTGGCTTGCTGGCAGGCTCATGAAAGAGCTGGGGCTGGTCAGCTGTCAGCAGCCGACTCACCGGTATAAACGTGGTGGTCATGAACATGTTGCTATCCCTAACTACCTTGAAAGGCAGTTCGCCGTGACCGAGCCAAATCAGGTGTGGTGCGGTGATGTGACCTATAGTGTGCCCGGAGTTCAGGGCGGGCATGGATGCTTAAATGAACCGCGAGTCTGTCTGGAATATTGAACCGGTAACTCACGATGAGAAACCCAACAATCCCACCGGGTGTGACGGTGGAGAACCTGAGCGGCAGTGACCTGCGGCATGCCCGCAGGGTGATGTAACCCGCTGACAACGGGGATTGAGGCGAGATCACTAAGCCGAGATGATCCTCAAGGTTAAGTACTGAAAGGCTGAAGAACATGAACCCGTTAATCCGCCTCTGTGGGTTGAAAACGTCACCACGGCCTACGTGATCTGACAGGCCGTGCAGGAGGAACTGGCAGTGATACGTAAGCACTGCCGGTCGAAGGTGTTTTGACATGTATGCGAAACACCGGGGCAGCAGCGTCTATCACGCTTGCGTTGCTGACTTCTGCCAACTTGCGGCAAGCAAGGATAAAGAGTGCGACGGGCAGCCTCCTCAGTATGCCTGAGTCCAGGCAGGTAAACCGGGGAAGGTCAGCGACGGATGTTAAGGGGGCATGGCTCCGATGACGCGCTGGCTGGCGGAGCTTCCGTAGTAGTCCGCGATGGGGAAAGCCCATTACATGGCGAAGGGAAGCAGTTTGAATGTGTTTGCGACGTGAATTAACTGACCTAACGAGGTGAAGACCTTTGATAATCAGCGAAATGCAACGCAAGCTTGCCACATGGGCAGCCACCGATCCGTCCCTACGGATTCAACGGCTGCTGCGTCTGATAACACAACCAGAATGGCTGGCTGAAGCGGCGCGGATCACGCTTTCATCAAAGGGGGCCCATACCCCCGGCGTTGATGGCGTGAACAAAACAATGCTACAGGCCAGACTGGCTGTTGAGCTGCAAATCCTCAGGGATGAATTACTCTCAGGCCACTACCAGCCCTTGCCCGCCAGACGGGTTTACATCCCTAAAAGCAACGGCAAACTGCGACCACTGGGTATCCCCGCGTTGCGGGATCGTATTGTTCAGCGGGCCATGCTGATGGCGATGGAGCCGATATGGGAGAGTGATTTTCATACGCTCTCATATGGCTTCCGGCCTGAGCGCAGTGTCCACCACGCGATCCGCACGGTGAAATTACAGCTCACAGACTGTGGTGAAACCCGGGGACGCTGGGTGATTGAAGGCGACCTGTCCAGTTACTTCGACACCGTACATCATCGACTGCTGATGAAGGCTGTACGCCGCAGGATCAGTGACGCACGTTTCATGACTCTGCTGTGGAAAACCATCAAGGCGGGACATATCGATGTCGGTCTCTTTCGGGCGGCCAGTGAAGGTGTACCACAGGGCGGTGTTATATCGCCGCTATTATCGAACATCATGCTGAATGAGTTCGATCAATACCTGCATGAGCGCTACCTGAGCGGGAAAGCCAGAAAAGATCGGTGGTACTGGAATAACAGTATCCAACGGGGCCGAAGTACGGCGGTCAGAGAAAACTGGCAGTGGAAACCCGCGGTGGCGTACTGCCGCTATGCCGATGATTTTGTCCTCATCGTCAAAGGCACCAAAGCACAGGCGGAAGCCATCAGGGAGGAGTGTCGGGGTGTGCTCGAAGGCAGTCTGAAACTCAGGCTGAACATGGATAAGACTAAAATCACCCATGTTAATGACGGCTTTATCTTTCTGGGGCACAGGATCATTCGCAAACGCAGTCGTTATGGCGAGATGCGAGTGGTCTCAACGATCCCGCAGGAGAAAGCCAGAAACTTCGCCGCATCGCTGACAGCACTGTTATCAGGCAACTACAGTGAAAGCAAAGTCGATATGGCTGAACAACTCAACCGAAAACTGAAAGGCTGGGCCATGTTCTATCAGTTCGTTGATTTTAAGGCCAAAGTCTTCAGTTATATCGACCGTGTCGTGTTCTGGAAGCTGGCTCACTGGCTGGCCCGCAAATACCGTACAGGTATCGCTTCCCTGATGAGGTGGTGGTGTAAATCACCGAAACCGGGTCAGAGCAAAACGTGGGTTTTATTTGGTAAAACCAATCACGGCAAGCTCAGCGGCGAAATACTGTACCGGTTGGTGGGGCAAGGCAAGAAGCTGTTCCGCTGGCGGCTACCCGAAGGTAATCCCTATCTGAGGACGGAGACCAGAAACACGTATACATCGCGCTTTACAGAAGTGGCAATGGCGTTCGCCAGCATTTAAATGGAGAGCCGGGTGCGCTGAAAGGTGCACGTCCGGTTCGGGGAGGAGAGGCAGGGAAATAGTCCGACTACGCCCTGCCTCTTACTCTACTCTGGACGGGTAAGCGCTGGGCGTACCTCGCCGTTGTTCTCGACCTGTTCGCAAGAAAACCAGTGGGCTGGGCCATGTCGTTCTCGCCGGACAGCAGGCTCACCATGAAAGCGCTGGAAATGGCATGGGAAACCCGTGGTAAGCCCGGCGGGGTGATGTTCCACAGCGATCAGGGCAGTCATTATACGAGCAGGCAGTTCCGGCAGTTATTGTGGCGATACCAGATCAGACAGAGTATGAGCCGGCGCGGAAACTGCTGGGATAACAGCCCAATGGAACGCTTCTTCAGGAGTCTGAAGAACGAATGGATGCCGGTGGTGGGTTACGTAAGCTTCAGCGAGGCAGCTCACGCCATAACGGACTATATCGTTGGATATTACAGCGCACTAAGACCGCACGAATATAACGGTGGGTTACCCCCAAACGAATCGGAAAATCGATACTGGAAAAACTCTAACTCGGTGGCCAGTTTTTGTTGACCACTTCAGATGTTTCCTGAGCAAGCCAGATCTTCATCCTCTCCTGAACACCTCCCTCCTATGCCACTCCACGAATTCGTCCTGCGGGTAGTATGCTTTTACTTGCGGCAGAGAAATGCTCTTCCCCTGAAAATCCCAAAACAACCTACCGACGATCCCGCTACCGTTGACCGCTTCTGAAACCTGTACTCGCATACTCTCATCTAAACCAATGGATCCCTTATCAAAAGCTTTATGATAAATTGCGCAGAGGGCCAGACCATTAGGAATTTCGCAAGGGCCACCGTACTGCTTCCATTTGATATAGGCCGCCTCCAGCGCGACAGAAGTATTGTCGTGGCGCATATTGAAGCCGCAAATGGCGCATTCGTAGTTGTAGGCTCGCAGTACCTGTTGGCGGAACAGGGGATCGCGCTGCTTACGTAGCAACAAGAGCTCAAATCCTAGTTCATCGGCGAGTTCTTCCTGAATGCTCTCGGTGAAATGGGCTTCGAGGATTTGTCGGGCGAGGGAATTAATCAGGCTCTTACTTTTTATCAGTTGGTCGTAATGTTGCTTATCAAAGCCGCCAGCAACGTTATGCTCAACCAGCTCACCTGCGGGAGGTCGTCGACTGCTGCCAAATGTGGAACAGCGCTCCGCGTTTTGCAGTTGCCAGAAACCGTCCCCCTGTAAGCGCCAGAAAGGCATATCCGGTCGGTACTGGGCTCGTTGGGGGCCAAATCGCTCCAGCAGACTATGTAGGTTGTCGCGATCTTCCGAAGCGTAATTAAACAGACGCCCATGACCTTGCCGATAACCCGCCAGTACGTATAACAGCAGTAATGGCTTATGCGGCGCGCACTGCTCGCCATTGCGCCAGGTCGTCAATTGCCTGTTGCAACATTTGACTGGAACCCATTTGACTGGAACCCATTGATTTCATTACTCGGGAAATAATTGCGATGATGCTCGCAAAATACGGCCTGATCAAGCGGTAAAGGAGGGATACACTGGCGGGGTCACGGAGTCCTGTCAATGAGACAAGCAAAGCCCCGGCTTACATGGATCTCATCAAATGAATGAATTACCCGATCGCTTGCCACGTGATGTTACACCGGCAAAATCCGCCGATGATACTGGAAGATTTAAAGCAACGATGAGATGAAATCTTAGCGATCCATCTGATTGTATTTACGCCATAAACTCATTTTGCTGATCCCCAGATGGGCGGCGACTTTCTCTTGATCCTGTTCAAAAAGATCCATGTAGAAGGCAATAATCTGTCGCTCAAGATCTTTAATGACGGCTTTCAGTTGTCCTTTACTCAGATCCGCGACGATCCTCCCATTCGTCTGTGACGTGTTGCAGGATTTTAGCGCGTTAAAGCCGGTCAGATTTAATATTTCAAACAGCGAAGCGTTGGGAAATCCGGCGGATAATAGTGCCAGTCGCTCAATAATAAAATTCAGTTCACGCACGTTTCCGGGCCAGTTGTAGGTGGAAAACAGCGCGATGAACTGCGCTAGTTTATGCCCGCAGCCCGATTTTTCGAGGAAGTGCTCAGCCAGAAAACGGACATCGCCCTCTCTTTCCCGTAGCGGAGGCACCATTAGCGGCAAGACGTTCAACCGATAGTAGAGGTCGCCGCGAAACGAGCCTTCCTCCGCCATTTTTTCCAGCGATCGGTTAGTGGCACCAATAATCCGCACATCGACAGGGATAATGTCCTTTCCCCCCACGCGCATAATTTCGTATTCCTGTAAGACGCGTAACAGGCGGCTCTGAATAGGTAGCGGCAGCTCACCAATTTCATCGAGAAATAAGGTTCCCTGGTGCGCCAGTTCAATCAGGCCTTCTTTTCCTTCGCGCCGCGCACCGGTAAAAGAGCCCCCTTCATAGCCAAACAGTTCGCTTTCCAGCAGGGTTTCCGGAATGGCGGCACAGTTAATGGCGACAAATGGGCCACGGTGGCATTGACTCTGGTTGTGAATACTCTGCGCGAATAACTCTTTACCGGTGCCGGATTCCCCATAAATCATCACCGGGGAGTGGGTATTGGCATAAATTTTTGCCAGATGAATCACCGACTCCATGTGCTTATTTTGCGTGAGGATATGCTCAAACCGGTACCGGGCGGTGAAGCCTTTTTTCATCAGTTTGCCGCGAATAATCCGTTCCACTTTCTGGATTTGCGGCGTATCGGTAAACGAACACACCACCCCAATACACTGCGTACCACGAAATATTGGCACCCGACTGGTAATGATGGACGTGTTGTCCAAATCCATAATTTCCCGAATTTCGGCGGATTTTGTCAGCAATACCTGATTAATCCGCGTATTTTTAATAACCGTATCTACCGGTTTGCCAATTACCTGCGAGGCCATCAGGCCAAATATGTTCTCGGCGGATTTATTGAAGATCTGGATCTCGTTATTTTCATTGGTGACGATGATCCCTTCCGTAATCGAGGAGAGGATGATCTCCAGTCGCGCCATATCCTGCTGCTTGCGGCGGGTCGTCTCAACGATAGCCATCGCTTCGCGCAGCGCGCTGTTCACCGATTCCAGACCATTTTCGATCAGAATTCCTTGCATCTCATAGTGTTCCGCCGTGTCTGACACCGGTAATCCTCCTGCAACCGTCTGGAAATTGCGTGTACGGCATTTTTTGAGTTTATCGACCATGTCGGCGTGCGACAGAAAGATAAATTCTTCAATCTCCACTTCCAGCGCGGTTGCCACCAGATTTACGTCAGATAAATAGTTCTGATAATTAAAAAAGGCGATTTTATGCGGATGTTTTTTCAGTGGCGTGAGTGATTTAAGCAAATCCAGCGCGGACGTGAGAATACGTACTACCGGAATTTTGGTCACGCGATCGATATAGTCCGCCGTACCGCCACGGCTGATAATGATGTCATAGAAGTCAGGGTCGAGATTACGGGCAATCCCCGCGGCTTTTTCCAGACTTCCGTGAAAAACATGGCAGTTAAAAATACCGGTGCACTGCTCAGTCACTACGGCTGCCAGTGCTGGATAGGGGGTAATTAAGGCCAGATTGGGTAACGTTTTATGTGACATAAATCACCATGGAAAATTTGTGGCTATCACAAACCAATATCACAACTGTTATAGATTTCAAAATTGAAAGCCATTTTCCTCTCTCTCAGATAAATAGTAAAACGTAGTAAGGTTATTTATATCATATACTTAGGTTATTTATTTCTGTTTTATTCATTTCTGGCACACATCTTGGATTAGACAAACTATAAGGCGAGCGGCCTTGTGCTCTATCTAATAAAAAAGTGAGGGAAAGAATGAACAAACAGTCTGGTGTATTAAGTGGCGTTCGTGTGCTGGATTTAACCCGGGTGCTGGCTGGCCCTTATTGCGGAATGATGCTGGCGGATTTCGGCGCAGATGTAATTAAAATCGAATTGCCGGGAAAAGGGGATGATTCACGAGCCAACGCGCCGCAGATCAATGGCGAAAGTGCCTACTTTATGAATTTAAACCGCAATAAGCGCGGAATGACGCTGAATCTTAAATCTGAAGAAGGTCGGCAGATATTTCTTGATTTAGTTCGCGACAGCGACGTGGTACTGGAAAATTACCGTCCGGGTGTGATGGAAAAACTGGGACTTGGCTATGAGGATTTACGTAAGGTGAATCCGGCAATTATTTACGGCGCCGTATCCGGCTTTGGTCATACCGGTCCGTATTCGAAACGCGCGGGTTACGACATTATTGGCCAGGCCATGAGCGGACTGATGAGCACCACCGGTTGGCCTGATACGCCGCCTACCCGCACCGGGACCGCTATTGCGGATGTGGTCGGGGGAATGAGTTGCGCAATTGGCGTGCTTGCCGCTTACGTCAACCGCCTGAAAACCGGCGTCGGAGAAAAAGTGGATATTGCGCTGGTCGATTCGATGGTGTCGTCGCTGGAAATTATCAACATTATTTACCTTAATACCGGACGTATTCCGACGCGTATTGGTAACCGCTATGAAGCAATTTATCCGTATGACTCTTTCCAGGCGCGTGACGGTTACGTCATTATTGCCTGCGGCAACGATAAATTATACGGCCTGCTGAAAAACGTCCTGCAAATTAGCGCGCTGGAAGATGAGAAATTTAAATCTAACCTCGACCGCGTCGCCCATCACGCCGAGCTGAAAGAAATTATCGAATGCTGGACCCGTGATTTAGATATTGACACCATCGTGTCGATGCTACTGGATGCCGGTATTCCTTCTGCGCCGATCAATACCATCGACCGCGTGACGCAGGATCCGCATATTGCTGGCGCCCGCGAAATGTTTGTCGATATTGAACACCCCGTCGCAGGGAAAATTACCATGACCGGCAATCAGGTTAAATTCACACATAACAAGGCGACCATCAGAATGCCTGCGCCCACGCTTGGTCAACACAATTACGAAGTGCTTAAAGAACGTCTGAACTATTCAGATGAAAAAATTGAGAAGCTCATTCGTTCCGGCATTCTGTAAGGGATTCTACTATGTCGACATTTATTCAGATTACTGAAGTCGGGCCAAGAGACGGTTTTCAGAACATCAAAGCGTTTATTCCTACCGATTTAAAAATAAAAATTATCGATCGTCTGGTCGAGTCGGGGATCGGCGCGATGGAAATCACCTCGATGGTCAGTCCGAAAGCGATCCCGCAAATGCGTGATGCTCGTGAGGTTATTCAGCATGTTCTGAACACGCATCCGCATATTATTCCATCAGTGTTAGTACCGAATGTGAAAGGGGCCAGTCTTGCCAGTGAGGCAGGCATTCAAAATATTAACTATGTGGTTTCGGTCAGCCCGGCGCATAACAAGGCCAACATTAATCGGACGCATGCCGAATCGTTGGAGGACCTTTATAAAATTCGCCACACGTTCCCGGAGATGACCATCACGCTGTCGCTGGCGACGGTATTTGGCTGTCCGTTTATTGGCGAGACCAGCCGTGAAACGCTGATGGATATGATCAAGTTTGCCGATGATCTCGGGATTTCGGCGGTTACCCTGTGCGATACCATTGGCGTCGCCAACCCGACCCAAACGTTATCCGTTCTGCGTGGGATCCAGCAGAAATTCCCCAAAATGGACATCGGTTTGCATCTGCATAACACCCACGGTATGGCGCTGGCCTGTATGTTTGCTGGCGTTCAGTTGGGCATCACGCGCTTTGAGACCGCTGTCGGTGGACTGGGCGGGTGCCCGTTTGCGCCAGGAGCTGCCGGTAACGCCGCCACCGAGGATGCGGTGAATATGTTTAATCGAATGGGTTTCGATACCGGTATCTCACTGCCTGACCTGCTGGATATCGCAAACCTGATCCGCAGCACGATTGAGCCGACGTTGTTGAGCAGTCTTTCACGTGCCAGAACCTACAGTGAATTTGATTTTTGCAGCGAAAAAATCTGACCTCTGATACGGAAACAGACATGATGAATAATAATATCGGGAAGCCGAAGATGACCCATTACAGATGGTGGGTCATGAGTTTTATCTTTGTAACCTACACCGTGGCTAATGCCGACCGCGCAAATATCGGCTTTGCTATTCCTTTTATTCAGGAAGAGTTTCAAATCTCGAATACCATGGCCGGGTTGTTAATCAGCCTGTTCTTTGCCGGATATGCGTTTTTTCAGATCCCTGCCGGGTACTTGATTAAGAAGTTCGGCATGCGTAATGCCTTTGCGATGGGTATGTTATTAACCTCCGTGTTTACGGGGTTGATGGGGATGGTGAACAACATTTTCCTGCTGAAGATCCTGCGTTTTATGGTGGGCATCTGTGAGTCACCGGTGGTCATTGGCTCGACGGTGACGATTAACCAGTGGTTCCCCCCGAAGGAAAAAGGGACAGCGACCGGGCTGTTTCTGGCGGGATCCAAGTTTGGTCCGTTGATCGTCCCGCCGCTGTGCGCCTGGATCATCACCGTCTGGGGATGGCGCTATATTTTTGTCTTCTTTGCCATTCCTGGCTTGCTGTTGGCGATCTTCTGGTATCTGATGGTTCGCAATAAGCCGGAAGAAAGCCGCTTCGTTAATGAGCAAGAGGTCGCTTACATCCGCGAAGAACAGCTTCCGACGACGACCCAGGAAGCCGCCGCACCCGTCGCGCCTGAGTTCAATTACTGCTGGCTCGACAAGCTGATTCGCACAAAGCAGGTTGAAGAACTGTCCTGTTCAAAACAGGTCTTCCGCTGCTGGGATATTTATGGTGTCGCGCTGGGATACTTCTCGATGGTGGGGATCGTCAGCGTGCTAATGTCCTGGCTACCCAAGTATCTGATCACCGAACGCGGATTCGATCTGACGAGTTCTGCCGCGCTGGCGGCGGCGCCATTCTTCGGGACGGTAATGGGCAACTTTATCGGCGGCGTGCTTTCTGACCGGGTGCTGAACAAGCGTCGTAAACCGCTGATGTTGCTCAGTGCAGGGGCGACGATCTTCACCATGTACGCGCTGGTTTATGCGCCGGAAAGTAAAATCGTTCTGTCGCTGATGCTGTTTCTGCTGGGACTGATGCTGTCGCTGGGTTATTCCGCTTACTCGGTCTACGCGATGGGGCGGGCGAATAAAGACATTTACCCGATCGCTTACAGCGTGATCAACATGGGTGGTCAGTTGGGCGGAATGTGTATGCCACTGATTGTGGGAATTATTCTGGATGCTTACAACTGGGATGCGGTGTTCATGGCGATGACCGGGTTCTGTGTTCTGTGCTTTATTCTGGTCTCCACGGTCATTGAACCGTTGTCGAAAAATATGAAGGTCAACTACCGGTAACCGCCGTGATGATGTGCGGATAAGCGCGAGGCTTATCCGCACGTCGCCGTCCGGGTGTTCCGCCCATCACTGTTGTCATCTGGCCTGGATAACTGATTTGAATTGCGCTCTCCTGGTGCTTAAACGCTAAGGGCAACCCCAGTCACGGTTCAGTAAATGGACTGAGCATCTGTAGGTGCGATCGCGCCAAGTCAATGAAAGGTATGAAACGGCACGCGAAGACTACGACTTTCCAGTTATGGAGCACGGCCGCAGAGTTCATAAAAATTAGAGTTCCCCCTTCTGTTCGTCATCGTTTTATCCGGGCGGTCTTTTACGGCCTGCCTATCTGTATTTGCACAAAGGTGATGATGTATGGTTGATCGAATGTACGTTCCGCCACTGGCTTCACGGCGGGTGAAGCAAACCCAAATTCGCTCACGCGATAAATGGGCTGAAACGGATTTGTTTGTTGAGCAGGGCGTCAGGTATTTCTTTCGTGTCATCGGAAAGTGGTGTGATATGAATCATTGTTGTGATGCGAATGGTTATACCGTCGACTATCTGAATTTTGCCCGAATCTGGCTGCGTTGCCGCCACGAACCTGCGACCTGGTTTGCCTTAATTGGCACTATCGATAAATCAACCGACACCATGTTTGTGATTGGCGACGGTGCCCGGCTAAATAACGGCTGGTTGCGCCTCGCAGCGGTGAGTTAGTGGTCTTTGCAAATGATATTTCAGGGATGTACTGGAATAACTTTGGTTTGGTAGTGCTGGAAGTCTGGCGATGAAAAGCGAAGTCGATATTACTCTCTGATTACACGTATTCTCTATGGCGTAAAATTTAGTGTACAAAAGCAGTCGGTATTTGTGCGCTTCGTCGGATTCTTACCAAAAGCTGGCTAATTCCGGCCTTTAAAATTGATTTATATCAGTGCCCGTTTTCCGTCCTGAGCCCTGTATTCCGTCCACAGAAGTTGCCGCGTCACCCCCGGTCGCCGCATTTCGGTATCAATGTGAAGCCAGTCGGGCAGCACCGGTATCAGCACAGACGCTTTTTTCTCCGGGAATATAAGCGATTCAATGGCCTCCGGCGTCAGCGTTTCTGGCAGGGGCCATGGCGTTGATGATGCTTTGAAGCGAGCCAGCACCTCAAAGACGGTGGAAGGGCTGATATTTAGTGTCAGCCCGATAGTCCTGTTGGACAGCTTCCGGTCGAATTTGAGCTGCAGGACTTTAAAACATGTTTCCATAGTGCTCCTCATAGTGCTCCTGGATTTCTTCTTTTTAGCTATTATGGCCTCCACAGACAACGAGACTCAGCAGTGGAAACCATGCAAAAAAGTGTTAATTCCCGGAGTGATCGGCAGGGTGCGAATCGCTGATCGGAAGATGCGAAACAGTGATCGACCACCATGCGAATCAGTGATCGACTGAGATGCGAAATGATGATCGATAGTGATGCGAATTGGTGATCAATTCAGATGCGATTATGCACGATTTTCACGTTCCAGCTCTTTCAGACGCTGATGTTCAGCGGTGGTGAGCCCGCCATCACCGCCTCCGGTATGTGCGCCGGGCATGGCGCGTAGCGCCGTGACTGGCGCTGTTCTTCAACTGTGGTGGCTGAAGAACGACTAAGAGGTGAAAGTCCTCCACACACCCGGTGAGGGGAAGTGTTAGCGGAAGGCAAGGGTGTTCATCGCGAGGTGAAATCTGAAGGAAGCCGGATGCAAAATGCTGGCCTGACGAACAGGAAGCGGTTAAGGCGGCGCAGCGGGTAAGGTGGCATACATCACCAAAGCCCGATACTCACACGGAACGCTGTGACGTAGAGCCGACAGGCATAAGCAGGAAAGTCGCGCGAATTACCCCGGGAGATCTGCCGTCCTGCCAGTGTGCTACCGGCGTCGTAAGGTGCCGGGATGGGGCGGCAGAAGTCAGCCGACGCCGTAGTAGTGCTGCAAAACTGGCAGCATGCAGGGCCGAACATGATTAACCGTGATTAGGACATCCGAACCCGATGATGATTAATAAAGCATAAGCGCAGGCAACTGCGGCCAGCGGCAGAGGAGACGGACGGTATCCGTCAGGGCTGCATGATGGCGCTGAAATCAGCACGGCGGCGGGTGGGCAAACGAAAGCGGAAGTGCCGCTGACGATGGAAGCGGTGATAACGAGAGAAAACCTGATGCTGGCTTATCAGCGCGTGGTGGAAAACAAAGGCGCGGCGGGGGTGGATAACCTCAGCGTGGCGGAGTTGAAACCGTGGCTGAAGAAGAACTGGCGCAGCGTCAGGCAGGCATTGATTGACGGAAACTACCAGCCGCGGACAATACGCCGGATGGATATCCCGAAGCCGGATGGCGGCGTGAGAACCTCAGGCATCCCGACGGTGGTGGACAGGCTTATCCAGCAGGCGATAGCGCAGCAGTTAAGCGCCATCGTGGACAAAAGCTTCTCAGACTCCAGCTACGGCTTCCGGCCGAGGCGCAACGCATGGAAGGCGGTGCAACAGGCACAGCGTTACATACGGGGTGGCAAACGGTGGGTGGTGGATATGGAGATATGGATCTGGAGAAGTTCTTCGACCTAGTGGATCACAGACCCCTGATGACGCGTCTGGCCAGAACGATAAAGGACAGGCGGGTGCTGAGACTGATACGCCGCTACCTGAAAGCGGAAATGGTTAAAGACGGGCAAAGGGAGAAACGGCAGGCGGGCATGCTGCAGGGCGGCCCACTGTCGCCGTTACTGTCGAACATCCTGCTGGATGAACTGGATAAAGAACTGGAGCGTCGTGGACACAGCTTCTGCCGCTACGCAGACGACTGCAACATCTACGTAAGCAGCCGGAAAGCGGGCGACCATCTGCTGAAGAACATCAGGGCGTTCGTGGAGAACAAACTGAAACTGAAGGTGAATGAGAAGAAGAGCGCGGTGGCGCGCCCGTGGGAGCGGAAGTTCCTCGGGTACAGTGTGACATGGCACAAACAGGCGAAGCTGAAAATAGCCCTGACGAGTGTGAACAGGCTGAAGGAGAAAGTCCGCAGTCTGACCACGGGAAACCGGAGCAAATCAGTGAAAGTGACAATCAATGCCCTGACGCCAGTGCTGCGTGGATGGATAAGCTACTTCAGGCTGACGGAAGTCAGAGGAGTGCTGGAAGAGCTGGACGGCTGGATCAAACGGAAACTGCGGTGCCTGTTGTGGCGGCAGTGGAAGAGGCCGGGAACTCGGACGAAGAACCTGCTAAGAGTGGGGCTGAGTAAGGACAGGGCGATGATCTCAGCGTACAACAACCACGGGCCATGGTGGAACTCAGGGTCACGCCATATGAATCAGGCGATAAAGAATGCGTGGTTCAGCAGGCAGGGTCTGATATCACTGCTGGAACAGCAGAGGCAGTTCCAGTGTTAACATGAACCGCCGTATGCGGAGCCGCATGTACGGTGGTGTGAGAGGACGGCGGGAGTGATCCCGCCTCCTACTCGATCCAACAGCATTACGTTTAATCAGTTCAGGTGCCAGTTCATCGACAATTGCCGCAATCATGACATTAAGGTCGGCGATTTCATCATGTAACTCGAAATAGCGTCAGGCAAGTGATTTCAATGCAATGCGATAAACGTTGGTAACATTACGATATTCACTGGCACTAGGCTTCCAGGATCCCGGAGTCCTGATAAGTTGCATACGTGTCATATTTCTGAGTGGTTCGCGTAATTCATCCGGTGCAGAGATAATATAGGAATGGATAATCTGGAGAGCGACTCTGCAGGCTGATATTGCGGTTTTGCGGCAAGTTTTTGGCATCCGCTTCTACGCCAAATACCTGAAGTAGGAATGGATGCGTTAGCAGCATACATCCGGATCTGCGCGGGGAATAGCCGGAAACGGCTATCCCTACCACAATAGCTAACTTTGTAATAGTGCCCTTTTAGGCTCATGTACTCTGACGTAATTCTATCTGGTAGTTGAATTGCACGATACGCGACTCTTCTGATTCATCATGATTATTATTCAATAGCCCAATCAGTAACTTACCCGTCGCTATCCCCATTTTTTTGTAGTCAATACGGATGGATGTCAAGGTTGGGTGTGTTTGATCGCAATTGTCTGAACCATCAAGACAAGCTACAGCGATATTTCCAGGAATTTTTAACAAACGCCGCTGGCACTCAAACATGATACCCAGCGCAATCTCTTCGTGGCTGCAAATCACAGCATCCAGCTCTGGTTGTCGCAGTAATATCTCGTTTAATGCGTAACGCCCCAATTGCAGACTTGCGGCATCCGGCATGGTGATAACAAGATCAGAGTTCTGGTAATGGCTCAACATTGCTTTATGCCAGCCGTTCAGTTGCTGACGTTGCAGGCGGTTGTCCATATGCGCACCGATAAATCCGATATTCTTATAACCCTGTTCCAGCAGATGTTCGGTCAGTTTATGTGATGCTTCAAAAAATGCTGTTTCGATGGTAATTTGAGCCGGACTGAAAGGGGAACCGACAACGTTAATGGTAGGTATATTTGTTTTCTCGAGTATCTGGTGAGTTTTATCAGCCAACTGAGAACCAAAAATAACTAACGCCGCCGGGTTGCCTTGAAGAAGCGTCATCAGAATTTCAGCTTCTTTGAGCTGATTATACTCATGACACCCAAGCAGTAGCTGGAATTCATTTTTATTAAGCACCTGCTGCAACGACTGCATAAAGCGGGAGCTGGCTTTATCTGTCAGGGAAGGAACCAGTACGGCGACTGTATCACTGTGACCAGATGCAAGGGCGCCAGCAGTTCTGTTGGGAATATAACCCAACTCTTCTACGGCCTGTTCTATCTTTTCCCTCAGCTTGTCAGATACCTGTTCCGGTGTTCTCAGCGCACGGGAAACGGTCATGGTTCCGACACCTGCAAAGTTAGCGACCTCCTGCAGCGTCACCCGTCCGGTACCACGGCGCTTACGTGTTTTTTCCATTTCGACTCCATGGATAATTACAACCAGCTGTTTTCATTACTTTTATTTCACCATTACTCTTTCCAGTTTTTGCCCACGGTAGCAAATATCCTGTTGCATTGTATATGCAGGAACCGAATATAGCCAAAGCATGGCGGCAGAGAAATGATAGCGCTATCACAAAGATTGGTAGCGTTATCAGATAGCGCTATCAAATGCGACAATCATCACATTAATTAATGCGTAAAATATCTACTCTCCTGTTAATTATCATCGGGAGTTATCAGTAGCATGTTAAAAAATCTATTAAATACAGAGGTCGTTCAGGTCGTGGAACAGGCCAAAGACTGGCGGGAAGCCGTGGCGATTTCATGCCGGCCGTTGATTGAAAACGGTTCTATCGAACCGCGTTATGTTGATGCGATCTATCGCTCGCACGACACTATCGGTCCGTACTATGTGGTTGGCCCTGGTATTGCGATGCCTCATGCGCGCCCGGAAGAGGGAGCTAACAAGCTGTCATTAGCACTGACCCTGATCCCTTCAGGTGTGAATTTTGATGCCGATGAAAACGATCCAGTGAAATTACTGATTGTGCTGGCTGCAACCGACAGTACCAGCCACATTGAAGCGATTTCTCAACTCGCCAAGTTATTCGATAACGAAAAAGACATACAGGCCATTTTGATGGCCAAAACGACGCAGGACATTTTGTCTGTTATTGCGCGCTATTAATCCAGAGGAACATTTATGAAAATTACAGTGGTTTGCGGTAACGGCTTAGGCACCAGCCTGATGATGGAAATGAGCATTAAAAGCATTTTGAAGGATTTGTCCGTCAGCGCTGATGTTGATCACGTCGACCTGGGTTCCGCGAAAGGGACGCCGAGTGATATCTATGTCGGCACCAAAGACATTGCCGAGCAGTTAGTCGCGCAGTCTGTCGCAGGCAAAATCGTCGCACTGGAAAATATGATTGATAAGAAAGCCATGAGAGAACGTTTATCCGTGGTATTAACCGAATTAGGCGCACTGTAAGCTGGGGGCGATATGGATTTCTTTCGTTTTTTGATGAGCGATGTACTTTCCGAACCCGCAGTGCTGGTCGGTTTAATCGCCCTGATTGGCCTGATTGCACAGAAAAAACCGGTAACCGAATGCATTAAAGGTACCGTCAAGACCATTATGGGGTTTGTGATTTTAGGCGCAGGGGCGGGTTTAGTTGTGTCGTCACTGGGTGACTTCGCAAACATTTTCCAGCATGCCTTTGGTATTCAGGGTGTAGTGCCGAACAATGAAGCCATTGTTTCCGTAGCGCAGAAAAGCTTCGGGAAAGAAATGGCAATGATTATGTTCTTTGCGATGGTTATCAACATTCTGATTGCCCGTTTCACACCGTGGAAATTTATCTTCCTGACCGGTCATCACACGTTGTTTATGTCGATGATGGTAGCGGTAATTCTGGCAACAGCAGGCATGACTGGCATTACGCTTATAGCCGTTGGCTCTTTGGTTGTTGGCGTGGCAATGGTCTTTTTCCCGGCTATAGCGCATCCGTACATGAAGAAAGTGACCGGTTCTGATGACGTTGCCATCGGTCACTTCTCAACATTATCTTATGTATTGGCCGGTTTCATCGGCAGCAAGTTTGGTAATAAAGAGCACTCGGCTGAAGACATGAACGTGCCGAAAAGTCTGCTGTTCTTGCGCGACACGCCGGTTGCTATCTCTTTTACCATGAGCATAATTTTCCTGGTGACGTGCCTGTTTGCCGGGGCAGATGTGGTGAAAGAGCTTAGCGGTGGTAAAAACTGGTTCATGTTCTCCATCATGCAATCCATTACCTTCGCAGCTGGCGTGTACATCATTCTGCAGGGTGTGCGTATGGTGATTGCGGAGATTGTTCCGGCATTCAAAGGTATTTCAGACAAGCTGGTTCCGAATGCCAGACCTGCTCTCGATTGCCCGGTCGTCTTCCCTTACGCACCTAACGCTGTACTGGTTGGTTTCCTGAGCAGCTTTGCTGCAGGTTTAATCGGTATGTTCATGTTGTATCTGCTGAACATGACCGTGATTATTCCTGGTGTGGTGCCGCACTTCTTCGTAGGTGCGGCTGCAGGGGTATTCGGTAATGCAACGGGTGGACGTCGTGGTGCGATTTTGGGGGCCTTCGCTCAGGGCTTGCTTATTCCCTCCCTGCCAGTATTCTTATTGCCTGTGCTGGGTGATATTGGTTTTGCTAACACCACCTTCAGTGATGCTGACTTTGGCGCACTGGGTATTTTGTTAGGGATTATCGTTCGCTAATATTTTAATGACATTAATATCCTCCAGGATTTCAGGAACGTGGAGGATATTAATTCCTCTTATTTTTTTCCATTTTTCTTTCTTCCAGTTAGGACTGCATCTGATTAATCGTAAGCGCTCCGAGAAGTACGTAGTGTAAGGATTATTTTACAGTTGAGAAGTTTCAGTGCAGCAGTTCATGCACACGGTTCGACGGCTAGTCATTGATCTTCATAATAACCTCGCGTAAAAAGCGGGGTAAGGCCGCTCATCCAGCGTCATCTCGACAGGTAATAATTCAACGCCAATGCCAGAAGAGTTCCTTACCGGAAGACGCCGTGATATACGCCCTTTGATCAGCCAGAGCCTGAGCCATTTGAACAGAAGATTATCATTGATATCATGCTCCCGGGCAGGCAACAGAAACCCTTGGTTGTAAAGCCAGTTTAACCATTTGAAGTTTAAACTCATTTGAACATGACCTGCGGGGTTCAGCTGATAATGTTTTTTGTTCCATAACAGGTGTCCACTAGTTGAAAAGGTGGGTACCTATGTTACCAATACTGGCTTAATGGCTACATACAGCAGTCGGTTTACGCATACACTTTTATAGTGCACTCCGGCCTCATGAATATAACGGCGGATTACCGCCGAACGAATTGGAAAATAGATACTGGAAAAAATCTGAAATTGTGACCAGTTTTTGTTGACCACTACAAATAAATAAAAGAGTTGCAGTGCTTGCTCGGTAAGAAAACAATGGAAGTTGAGATCCTAAAAGAAGCTGTGGAGTACACCACTCTACAGTAGTTGCGCAAATTTGGAGTGGACGATAATGTGATCGTCAGTGATCTACAGCCTGTTGAATAAAACCCCGGATGCTTCCCCCGATTCTGCAAGTAATACTTCGGTTATTTGCACTATTTTATCCCTGTTGAATTTGGTTAAGCCGGTGCAGACGCGCCGGGAAACGCACACCTGAACCGGCACAATAAAATACAATACAACCCCCTGTTACTGGAGAAATGTAAGCGTCAACGGAGCACCGTATTGACGCTTATTTATTGGTGAGTACTACGTTC